>JAEEGH010001622.1_pt1 | contig 63824 bp, 42 predicted proteins | sample 9134181 | NCBI WGS metagenome assembly JAEEGH01 (sample SAMN16246544, study PRJNA631951) | gut metagenome | biome: gut microbiome; feature: rumen; material: DP-attached | host: Bos | place: Iran: Karaj | collected 2018-10
GCGGTGTAGCCGGGGGAAAGGTGGGCAAGTACAACAACGGTAACTACGAATACGATCTTTATCCGGAATCGGGGAAGGTCGCATACCTCGGCACAACGAACGCCACCGGTGCCGGCGGTACTTTCAACAACATAACTTACCTGATTCAGACCGGCGAGGAACAGCCCGATCCCGACCTGAACGCTGAAGCTGATTTCAGGATTCTCTTTATCGGCAACAGCTTTACCAAGGACGCTGTCGAGCATCTCCCGGGTATCCTGAACGCTGCCGGCCTCAACAAGATACAGTTGGTGCATATGTACTATGGCGGCAGGACCATTCCTGAGTACAACAGCGGATGGTCAAGCTCGACTGATTATCATTGCTATCTCTGCAATCCCGGCCAGACTTCCTGGACCGACCTGACGGGCAAGAGCCTCGCCCAGGTGGCCATCAGTGCCAAATACGATATCGTGACCATCCAGGAACACACCGGAAGGCAGTTGGCCTGGGGCTGGACTGACGATGAGAAGGCGGCTGTTAACGGACTGGTTCAGAAAGTGAAAGAGGCACAGACTTCTGTGGGAGCTTCGCCCAAGCTTTATTACATACTTTCCCAGGCGTACCACGACCTGTCGAAGGCGCAGAATGTGACCAAACCCTTCACAACCACTGCTGAAATGTGGACTGTAATTGCCACCCAGGGCAAGGCTGTCATGCGTGACTGCGCATTCGACGGCATCATTTCCACCGGTGCCATGCTCCAGAACCTGCGCACTTCAGGACTGAACAACGAGATGGCACTCACCCGCGACGGATATCATATGGATTACGGTCTGGCGCGTTATGGCGCTTCTTGCACCGTATTCGAAACAATCATCGGTCCTTTCAACGGCAACGTTACCCTTGATGCCAACAGCTTCAGATACTCTTCAACTGCCGCCGGTACTACTCCGGTAACCGATGACAGCGCCCCGATTGCACTCAAGGCAGCCCGTTATGCCATTGCCAATCCATATGACGTAACGGATATGAAGGGAGAAGGCGGATCAGGCGAACAGCCGGAAACACCGGAAGAGGTCAGTATTGCCAATGCTGAAGAATTTGCAGCATTCGCCACTCGTGTTAACTCGGGAGACGCAGCGGCCGCCAAGGCCAATGTCACCTTGACTGCCGACATTGATTTCTCCGGCCTGAATACCTGGACTCCCGTAGGTAATCCTACATCCACCGGCAACGGCAACAACGCTTCCGCGGCACAGGGCCCCGTCTTCAGCGGTGTATTCGACGGCGCAGGCCATACACTCAAGAACTTCAAATACACGGTTGATATATCCGAAGGCGGGACATGGGGTCTCTTCGGATATGTATACAAGGCCACGCTGAAGAATTTCACCGTCGAGACCGACGTGACCTTCTCAGCAAGCGGTACCGCAGATGTAGCAATAGTTGCGGGCGTCGCCAACAGCAGTACAATCGAGAATGTGCAGGTTACCGGCAAGATCACTTCGACCGGAGCATCTGTGAGCGGCAAACGTTTCGCCATCGGCGGCATCGCCGGATTCGCTTTCAGCACCGTCAGCGGAACTGAGGGAGTCCTTGACTGCAACATTAAGAATTGTACTGTAACCGCTACGGTCAATGCTGACGGTGGCTCCAATCTGGCAAACGGCGCCAACGGAGCAATGTATGGCGGAATCGCCGGATTCTGTACGAACGCTAAAAACGATTCCAGAATACGCATAACGAACTGCGTAAACAACGGCACGATGACAGTCAAGCTTGGCCGCTGCTCGGGTATCGCAGCCACGGCCAATTACGGCACGATCATCAAGGGCTGTACCAACAATGCTTCCCAGTTCAATACTGTCGCGAACGGCCGTATCGGCCAGATAGTCTGTAACCTTAGCGTCCAGTCCGGTGTTATTGACTGCCAGAACAACGGTGACCTGACGACAACTGATGCCAAGACCACGACCGGAGGACTGATTGCCCTTATGGGAGACGCAACCAGCTATCTGGAAGGCGGAGACCGCGTTGCAAACACGGCCACCATCATTTCAGGTTATGTTCCCGACGACACCAATCGTCGCTTCAGCGGATTAATCGCCGGTTATCTGAACCTTTTCGACCACGTATCCAACGTAAAGGTCGGCGGTAAACTCGGTGTGTATGACTCCGGTGGAAATCATGAGATGTTTGAGATTAATTCTGAAAACTTCATGACCTACATAGGTTGGATCAATGCCAACTCTGCCAGCAAGATTACCGGCTTGAGTTTTGTTGAATAACAACGGTACTATTATGCAGAAACGGTGGCCGTGAGGCCACCGTTTCTGTTATGAATAAACACTGCCTTTCAGATCAAGCAGCCCCGGTCTTTTGCGACACTCAATATCTCCTCTATTTGCCTCTTTAATAGAGGCACATCCACTAATGCAGTTTGCCATAGCAATTCCGGAAGGATTGTTGCATAACCGTGAACCAGAATATGGCGCATGCGAATGATGTTGTTCCAAGGAATCTCGCTATGACTATCCTTAAACACTAGTGAGAGCATATAAGCAGCTTCGCCAATGATTTCCACGTTCTTAACAACGGCAAAAAACCGAAGCTTATCATCCTTTAGTTCTTCCTGTGAATACCCATCCGTAAAGGAAGCAATGTGATTGGCGGCTTGAATGATATCTTGTAGCCTGCCAAAATCACGTTCAGGCTCTCTCATAGACCAGTACTTTATCTTTGTTGATACTCTCTTGGGCAAAGGGCTTGATTGAACCGGTAGCGACCATGTCCACTTTCCGGCCCAGTAAACTCTCCAACTTGTTTACCATTCCTGCATACTGAAGAAGACCCATCGGGACGGAGGGGTCAAGATCAACGAGAATGTCGATATCGCTGTCCTGCCTTTCCTCCATTCGGGAAAAAGAGCCAAAGATCCACGCTCGTTTCACAGGTTGCTTACGTAAGAAGTCTTGAATGGCGTGGACGACTTCAACCCGATTCATATTTAAGCGCTCCATCCTGCTGCAGATTTCTTCCTTTTTCCCCTTTCTCCCGGCATATCTAAGGAGCCGAGATCTGTTGACGGGGTATAATTCGAAGGCACGTTGGAATTCTTTCTGGATGTCGGTTTCTTCCATCGTTGCATATTCCTTATCGGCCTCGTGATCTACAAGGATTTTTTCCAGTTCCGGCACAATGATGCCACTCTCTTCATAGATCGGCGCTTCCGAGACGAGGGGTTTTACCAAGATAAAATCGTGCAGGTCTTCCATCATGGGGTAGGCATTTCGAATTAAAGCCACATCAGGAAACCTGCATTTCAGGGTGGTACGTACTTTCTCGCACATTTTTTTTGGAACCTCTACAATAAGGTTTCTGCTCGTTTCCGTAATGCAATGATTCATTCCGATGAAGGCTTCCGTAAGCACTTCCGAGACCGCTCTCATCTTGGATGATATGACAATCCTGTATTCCATGTTTTCGTCCTATTGGGCAAAGATATGGATTTTGGCAATATTTTCAAAATTTTGCCAGAACGGGGCGGTGGAATCGTTTTAAGGAGCTGCCAACAGTTGCTACCTTTTCCGCTCCAGCAGCCGGTCGCTTCTATTTGCTTTCCAGCCTCTTGAGGTTGCAGAGGATGAGGTGCCCCTGCTCGTCGCGAAGGTGCATTCCGTTGCCAAGGCACCACTTCCACCATTTGCAAGCGGCGCATTCCTGCGTGCGGAACTGGGAATGGTCGCGGTAAGTGCCGAAACGGTTCTCCCAAACGTCGATGAAATCATCCGTGTAGATGTTGCCCTGGTCGTAGTGGGAGCGTATGCTGTTGCAGCCGGAGATGGCCCCGTCGATGCGTACCGAGGCTATGCTAAGGCCGGCCTGGCAGCTGAACAGGTGGTCGCGCACCTTGCCCTCGTAGGGGCCCAGGAATCCCTCGCAGCCGTAGCTGAGGTGAATGCGGCCCTCCTTGCGGGTAGCTACTATGAAATCCATCAGCTCACGGTACTGCGCGTTGCTGATCTGCAGTTCGGGGTCGGTGGCGGCGCGGCCAACGGGGAACACCGTAAAGATGCGCCAGTACTTGAGCCCGAGGGATATGAGATACTCTTTGATCTCTTTCAGCTTTGGGAAATTGCGCCGGTTTACGCAGGTTACCACGTCGAATGCTATGGAAGGCTCGGCGGCAAGAATCTTGATGGCCCGAGACGCGTAGGAGAATGCGTCCGGAACGCCCCTCATCCAGTTGTGGTCGTCTTCCAGCCCGTCCAGGCTGATGGTTGCGCTGCGCATACCGGCCCTGAGCAGCTGCTCTATCTTGGCCGGGCTCATCAGGCGCCCGTTGGACACCATCCCCCAGGGGAATTTAAGTTCATATATCCGCTTTGCGCATTCGACGATATCTTCCCGCACAAGGGGCTCGCCGCCCGAGAGGATGATCAGGATCTTGCGTGAATCATACTTCTCCTTGATACGCAGGAGCACCTTCTCGAAGTCACCGAAGGGCATGTCGGGATGGATGGTCGAGACCTTGCAGTCGCTGCCGCAGTGGCGGCACTTCATATTGCAGCGCAGGGTACATTCCCAAAACAGCTGCATCAAGGGGTGCTCTTTGGCCTCCTCCTTGATGAAGCTGCTGTTGATGTTCAGCGTGATGCGCTGCTTTAGGCTGGGGAAAGACATTATTCCGCCTTTTCGGTTTCTTCCCCTGCACTCTCTTCCTCGGCCTCGACCTCGTCTTCAGCCTTGGTGGATTCTGTTTGCTCGGTGGGCTCGACCTCCTGATATTCTCTCACGCCGGGAGCAGGTCCGTAGCATGCAGTGAACAGGTTCAGCCCGAGAAACACCAGCAAAAATTTGAAAAAAGCTTTTTTCATGATACTGCAATAATAGACATTTTGCGCTTGAATTCAAAATACTTTTTTCGTATCTTTGAACATTGCCTTTATGATAGATTACATCATTTACACAGACGGAGGCTATTCTACCAGCAACAATGTCGGATCGGGCGCTTATATCATCCTTAAGTCCGACGGACAGACGCTTGTAAAGCAAGACTCTTTCGTTGTCCGGAAAGAGACCAGCCAGCGTGCCGAACTGATGGCTATAATCGCCGCGGTGGACGCTCTGCCCGACCGTTGCTGCGCAAGAATCTGTACCGACTATCTGGCCGCCACCCTCTCGCTGGGCAAGGCTCCGCGCCGCAAGAACCAGCCCGACCAGGATCTTCTGATCCGCTACAAGCAGCTGGTCAAGCGCAAGAAACTCCTCATAGAATTCAAATGGGTCCGCAGCCACATAGGCCACGCCTGGAACGAACTCTGCGACAGCCTCTGCACCGAGGCGCTCGCTCTTGCAGAAAGTAATTAGTTATGGAAAGAACCATCAAGACCATCGGCGTGCTCACATCCGGAGGCGATGCTCCCGGCATGAACGCCGCCATCCGCGCCGTCACGCGCGCAGCCCGCTTTCACGACATCAACGTAGTCGGCATCATGCGCGGTTACCAGGGCCTGATAGAGAAGGAATTCGTTAAATTCACCTCCTCGTCGGTGTCCAATACTATCCAGCGCGGCGGCACTATACTCAAGACTGCCCGATGCGGGGAGTTTATGACCGCCGAGGGGCGCAGGAAGGCCTACGACAATATGGTAGAGGCAGGGATCGACGCTCTCGTGGTGATAGGCGGCAACGGTTCGCTTACCGGTGCCCAGCTGTTCGCCAAGGAGTACGATCTGCCTATAATCGGGCTTCCGGGCACCATCGACAACGACCTATACGGCACCGACTACACCATAGGTTACGACTCTGCGCTGAATACGATAGTGCAGTGCGTCGATAAGATCCGCGACACCGCCAACAGCCACGACCGCATCTTTTTCATCGAGGTTATGGGACGTGACGCCGGTTTCCTGGCGCAGAACAGCGCCATCGCTTCCGGAGCCGAGGCGGCCATCATTCCGGAAGGAGATACCGATGTGGACCAGCTGGCGGCTTTCATCGAGCGCGGCAAGCGCAAGAGCAAGAACAGCGCCATAGTGCTTGTGAGCGAGGCCCAGAAGAACGGAGTAGGAGGGGCAATGTATTACGCTGAGAGGATACGTAACGAGTACCCGCAGTTTGACGCCCGCGTGACTATCCTGGGCCACTTGCAGAGGGGCGGAATGCCAAGCGCCTACGACCGTATCCTGGCTTCACGTATGGGCTACGCGGCTATTGAGGCCCTTATGGAGGGGCAGCGCAACGTGATGATAGGCATCAAGAACGACGAGATAGTTTACGTTCCCATCTCCCGTGCCGTCAAGAACAACAAGCCCATCGATGCGGAACTTATATCCGTTCTCAACGTGCTTTCCATGTAATTATAATACTGCTATGGACAGAAGAGATTTCTTTAAATATTCGGCAACCGGCATTGTGGGCCTTTCGCTGCTGGGGCGCTTGGGAGAGACATCTGCCGAGGCGTGCAAGCGTGACCGCTATTCTGTTGTTATTCTTGGAGATACCCACTACGATGCTCCCGACCCCGAACTGTATCACGCGGGTTATACCGACCCTAATCCTGCCAGGGAGGCAAACCACCGTAAGGAGTTTGTGCGCAACGGGCAGATGTGGTCGGGACGCAGCCGCAACCTTGTAAAGCGTGCCGCCTGCCTGGTGGACGATGACACCCGCTATGTATTCCAGATGGGAGACCTTATCCAGGGCGACACGGCCGACGCCGCTACCCACAAGCGCTTCCTGGACGATGCTATGAATCTGTTCAAGACCGAGGTAGCCCCCGACCTTCCCTTTGTGACGGTGGCCGGCAATCACGATCTTCGCGGCAACGACGACGCCGTGGCGACCAAGGCTTACATAGAGTATATGGCGCCCCGTATGAGCAAGGAACTTGGACAGGAGATCACAGGACCCAACTTTTTGTTCCGCAGCGGTCCGGATGCCTTTGTGGTGATCAATTTCACCAAGCCCGACGTGCCCGCCATAGAGGCTTTGCTCGAGCAGGCACGCGGCTCAAGGCACGTATTCGTGGTGGTGCACAGCCCGGTGTTCCCGTATGACGATGCCAAGTACTTTTGGTGGTTCCTTCTGGGCAACCGCAAAGACTCCAAGGCCGACGCCCGCCGGCGCATGCGTAAGCTGCTCGCCTCGCTTAACGCCATAGTGCTCTGCGGTCACACCCACACCACCGAGTTCCTCGACTGGAGGGGCGAGGGCGGCCGCATAACCCAGATGACCATGAGCAGCGTCTGGCGCACCGACGAGCAGGCTACCTATACCGAGCTGGCCTCAGGGGCCAAAGAATATGGTACCCTCTTGTTCAAGGAGAATCCCGACCTTGACACCGAGGCCAACAGGGCCCTGTTCGATGAGTATCGCGCCGGAATTCGCCAGTACAGCATGTCCGAGGCCGCCGGCTCTTATAAGCTGACGGTGGACGGATCACGTGTGTGGGTGGATTTCTATGCCGGCGACTCTGCGCGCGTGAGCAAGCGCTTCCGCCTGCGTTAGCAGCAGAGCTAGAACTTCATTCCTGTACCGGTCATAATGAAGGAGTAGATATCTGCCTGCTCTTCAAGTACTTTGGCCATGGGTTTGCCGCCGCCGTGGCCCGCCTTGGTGTCGATGCGTATCAGGGTGGGGTTGGGCCCTGCGTTACACTCCTGCAGGGTAGCGGCGAACTTGAACGAATGGGCAGGCACCACGCGGTCGTCGTGGTCGGCGGTGGTTACAAGAGTTGCGGGATAGGATACTCCGGGCTTGAGATTATGCAGGGGAGAGTAGCCCAGCAGATACTTGAACATCTCGGGGCTGTCCTCGCTGGTGCCGTAGTCGGGAGCCCAGTTCCAGCCAATTGTGAACTTGTGGTAGCGGAGCATATCCATTACGCCCACTTGCGGTATGGCAACGGCATACAGTTCAGGACGTTGCGTCATGCAGGCGCCCACCAGCAGGCCGCCGTTGGAGCCGCCCACGATGGCCAGGTGCGAGGGACTTGTATATCCCTGCTCAATCAGCCATTCGGCTGCCGCGATGAAGTCGTCGAATACATTCTGCTTGTTCATCTTGGTGCCCGCCAGGTGCCAGGCCTCGCCGTACTCGCCGCCACCGCGGAGGTTCACCTGTGCGTATATGCCGCCCCTCTCGAGGAAGGGTACGCGTGTGGCGGAGAATCCCGGTGGCAGGGAGATGTCGAATCCGCCGTATCCGTACAGGTACACGGGGTTCTGCCCGTTCAGTTCCAATCCCTTACGGTAGGTCAGGAACATAGGTATGCGGGTGCCGTCCTTGGAAGGGAAGAAAACCTGCGTGCTTTCGAGTTCCGACAGGTCGAAATTGGTTCGTGGCTCTTTGTACACGCTGCTCTCGCCGCTATTGATATCCAGGCTGTAGATGGTGCCGGGGGTGGTGAATGACGAGTAGGAGTAGTAGCACCAACTCTCGCCCTTGCGGCCCGCAAAGCCGGCGCTGCCAACTCCCGGGAGGGGCAGGGCATGCACATCGCTGCCGTCGGCATTACAAATATAGGCGTGCGTGGAAGCATCCTCGCTGTAGCAGGCAATGATCTTGTCGCCCACGAAAGTCACATCTTCGAGGACGCAGTCACGCTCGGGGATGAGGTCTTTCCAATTGCTGCAGTAGGGCTTGCGTACGTCGGCCGTGACCAGGCGGTTCATGGGCGCTCCGTAGTTGGTGAAGATGTAGATAGTGTCGCCGTCAGTCTCGACGGGGGAGCAGTTGCTCTTCATGTCGGCGGTCATGAGAGTGAAGTCTCCGCCTCGCTTCAAGTCTTTGACGTACAGGTTGTTGCCGTTGTCGGCCCCGCTTTCGAAGAGGAACGCCATGGTCTCTTCTTCGTTAATATCTACGCTGTAGAAGCGCAGGGGTTCGGCCGGGTTGCTGTAGAAGAGCTCGTCATCGCTCTGCTCCGTACCTATCTTGTGATAGTATATCTTCTGAACTTCGTTCTTGCCGCTGTAGGCGCCCACGCCCTCGGAGGGAGCGTCGTAGGCGCTGTAGTAGAAGCCGTCGCCCCTCCAGGCGGCGCCCGAGAACTTGGCCCACTGGATGTGGTCGGGCAGCAGCTCGCGGGTGGCTGTGTCCATCACGTAGAACTCCTGCCAGTCGCTGCCGCTTCGGGAGATAGAGTATGCAAGGTACTTGCCGTCGCTGCTGAAATACACGCCCTTAAGAGCCACGGTTCCGTCGTCGCTCAGGGTGTTGGGGTCCAGCAGCACGCAGGGCTCCCCGTCGGGGGAGTCCATCTCGTAGAGGACGCTCTGGTTCTGCAGGCCGTCGTTCTTGTAGAAGTACCACTTGCCGTTCTTGCGGCGCACGGGAGCGCCGACTTTCTCGTAGTCATTAACTTCCTTAAGGCGCTCCAGGAGCTGGCCCCGGAAGGGTATGCCTTTGAGGTAGTGGTTGGTGTATTTGTTCTGGGCCTCCACCCAGGCGGCTGTTTCGGGCGAGAGGTCGTCCTCCAGCCAGCGGTAGGGGTCGGGCACGGCTGTGCCGAAATAATCATCGACGGTAGCGTCTTTACGGGTCTGCGGCATCTGAGGCGCGCAGGAAGCGATGGCAAGAATGCTCATTGCGGCAAAAAATAGATTTCTCATACCGCAAAGATAGAAATATTATTGTCAATAGCAGCTGTACGGCCCGTATGTAGCCTCGACGCTGTAGGAGAAGTCGGTGTCGCGGAGCTTGTACACATAAAACTCTGATCCTCCCGGGCTGACGCGTATGACAAAGTGACCGCCGTAGTCTTTTACTTTGGATGCAAGTCCGTCGACAGGAGTTCCGCCCTTGATATCAGCGGAATTGTCGAGGCGTCCTTGATGGATGTTGGTGATGAACACGTCACCCCACTGGCGGTGGAAACTGAATGCAGGGTCGCCCGGTTTGTCGGAGTCAAATATTTGTGCCACAGTTACTTTTGGACGCAGGATATTGGCCGTTGCAGCGTCCAGTGTATTGTAGTACATGTGATGAGTGGCTTTCATGGCTTCCACCTTCTTGTTAAGTCCGCTGGCAATTCTTTGCATTATTCCGCTCTGGCAAGCACAGTCGCCGCCTGAGTAGTAATCGAACTGCCCATAAGATATCATAACGGTGGCGCAGGCTCCGTTTTCATATATGTTGCCCGAGTAGGTACTGAAGTCGCTCCCGTTCCAGTACTTGCCGTTTCCTCCCAGGTTGGTTATACAGAAGTCGTAAGATGTGTCATACTTGAGAATGAACTGTTTCTTGTAGTTGCCTGATGCATTCAAGTTGATGGGGTACCATTCCATTCCGTCTGTGGCCTTACGATATGAGGCGAATTGCTTGAAGTCTTCATAAACATCTGCGCTGTAGTCGCTTGTGGTTGGAGTTACGGAAGGCCCGCAACGGTCGACCAACTTCTTGATTGGGAGGTCGTCATAGACTGCCATGACTCCGCTGCGGCAGTAGCCGTCGCCTGATGTGCCGTAGGCTGTGCGGTGCTGGCCCATATGGTCCTGATGGTAGTGGGTGAGCAAGAAGTAATCGAGGAACTCGTGCCCGGTCGCCTTGAGGAAGTACTTGGCATAGGCGGTGTAAACCTTGAAGGGGCGTATGTTCGCGTTTGGCTTCTGATCTACAGCTTTAGCCGATGAGGTATAGTATTCGCCGGCGTCTATCATCATAGAGGTGCCGTCGGGCATGATTACCAGCGTACATTCGCCCCGGCCGGAGTTGATTGCGTGAATATCGAGGTATCCGGCACTCCAAGCCGGGAGGGTATTAGCGTCTGGTTGCGGCAGCGGGTCGGGTACTGGCTCGGCGCCGCCGGAACAAAGCACGGGGCGGATGGGGAGGCATTTTTGCACATGTCCAACGCCCCATGCGGTATCGGAGTTGAGGTGTATGGTGTACCCATAGTCGCATGAGTTGGCGGCACGGAATCCGAGCACGGTGGTACAATGGTCGGAATTGGGGTACTTGCTGAGGTCAAGTCCCGAGAAAGTTCCGGTGCGGTAGTATCCCTGGGCGTTTACGTAATTGATTATGTTTGAGTTGCTTCCGCTGATGTGCCGGCCTCGTCCGGCCTTAGGGAGGAAGAGCCCGCTTTCAAGGTCGGCGGGGGTCAGTTCGACGGCGGTTGTGTTAAGAGTAGATGTCTCCCAGGACGGCGTGGAAGTGAGCAGTACGCCGTAGATCCGGTTATTGCCTACAGTCACGTATCCGGCCTTGCCGCTGGCATTGGTGGAAGCACTTCCTGCCCTGAGTGCGGTGAATTCGGATGGCGTGGGCATGCGGTACTGGCCTTTGCTGGCCCAGTAGGCCACGTCGCCGTGCAGTGCGGAACCTGTGGCCATAGAACCGCCGGAAGGGGTGGCAAAGCAATCTTCGCCTCTGAGTTCCGCAGCTTCAAGGTCCTCTCCGCTGCCTGACGAAATGTTGAAAATCCTCCCGGTGATGCTGAATTTTGCGTCGGCGGGGAGCATGTACCCTGAGTCCGGCAGCCATGCGTCACCGGCAATTCCACCCCAGTTGAAACGGTCGAAGGCGCTTGCGCTCTGTGTGTAGGTTACGGCGCTACCGGAAGACCCTACCTGGCCGCAGCCCAGGAATTCATATTGCTGAGAAGCGATGCGCCATCCGCTCTGGAAGCCCTCGGATGTGGTCCCTCCGCTCTGGGCGATGAGGTTGCCAGCAGCCCATAATGTGCCCTCGACTTTACGCACCGCGTTGCTACGGGTGCACCGGTCTCTTATATTCAGGAGCGGCATGCGCACGTAGTCCTTTGGAGATAAGTTGATTTGTGGCGCTTTGATTATAATGTCCTGGAGTCCTTCGATATACGCCTCGTCACCATCCATCAGGCCAATGCTTAGTTGGCTGTACTCTCCTGGAGGAACGGCAAAATAGAAGTGCAACTGCTTTCCATATCCCTCGCAGCTGTCGAGCGTGATGATGCTGGAAGAAGTGAGGTCTTGAGTCTGAATGGGACCGAGTGTGGCGGGGTCGAAGGTCAGAGTGCCGTTGATGAGTTTGTTTCCCGCTTTGAGGACCAGTGCCCTTGCATAAGCGGGGATGTCTTCGAGGGTTAGGTCAATGACAGGCGCTATGTGCTTGAAATAGAGTTGCCGGGGATGATTGTCCTCGATGGATTCCAGTTTGGAAGCCATGAGGGCGGGGATCTGTTCGGAGCGGGCGGAGATTCTTGGGATGGTGACCTGGCCAGGGGCGTCACCGGCCATGTGGTAAGGGTAAACGGCAACCTGGCCGGGGGTGCCAGAGAAGTTACTGCATGTGAAAGTGCCATTTGGGGTGTCGGCTCCCTCAGTGAGGGTGGCTTTGAATTTTTGCCCGGACGAGTTGTACACGGCTATCTCGTCTCCTGCGGTCCAGCTAACTTTGCCGCCCTGGGCTACGCTGATGCGGGTGGCGGGGGAGGGCTGGTCGGCCTGGCTATCTGAGGGGACGTATGCCGTCAGAACCAGAGTGTGTCCAGACTCCGGAACATCAAGCTCCTGGCGGCCGCAGGAAGCAGCTGCCAGGGCGCACAAAACAGTTATAAACAGTAGCCTTTTCATCTTTCTTCGCTTTCGCTCGCATTTTCAATGCGGTCCATTACCGTAACCGTCCCGTCGGCGGACTATGGCGGGCAAGGTCTCTTTTTGTTCCCTACACCTTGCCCCCTAATCCCTTCTATAAGTCCCTCAGAGCCCTTTTGCCGGGCAAGGTCCCCACTCTAAAAAGAGACCTTGCCCGAAAAGGCTGGCGAAATAGCCTGGAAATGGATACTGAGGCTACTGGAATACTGCCCAGATGGTGTTGAGTCCGTTGGTGGACACTACACCGGAGGCGGTGATGCCATAGTCGGATCCGGCAAGGCAAGAGCCAAAATTGGAAGATGTAACCGCAACGTTATTAACGGTGCAGTTTGAAGACACTATTATTGGTTTTGCGGAAGAGCCCCAGCAACTAGTGATGGTGGTATTGGAGTAGCGGCCAATTATAGTTCCCGCACTAGCGGCATAGGAACAGGACACAGCAGCGGCTACAAAACAATTTTCTCCGGTTGCTACCTGGATCTCAGAACTGTTGTTGTTCTGAAGACCAATCAGACCACCTGCGCTGTGGGTGTTTGCAGGAGTCTCGCTTACGACATCTATTTTGCCGTAATTGGAACAGGAACTGAAATTGCTGATACTGGCATTTCCTGCGATTCCTCCGGCATACGTTTTAGCTGGTGATGCGAATGAAGTGACTGGACCGTAATTAGTGCTGTTGGTGCATGTGCCTCTTTGCGCGTAGCCGATAATTCCGCCCATACGAAGGTTCTTATTGGATGTTTGAACTATGTTTTGTACGGTACCGGCAGTCGCATCACCCTTCTTGCCGTTTATGCACTTGTCTATCAACCCGTCTTCTCCCGAAACATATCCGGAAATACCTCCGAGGCAGGCCTCGTTAGCACAGTTGCCAACTTTTGTAATTACCCCAAGGTTAGTACATTCGCTAATCAAGGAGTCGTTTGACAAGCGGCCTATGATGCCGCCGGCTGAAGGATAATCAGACTGGCTGTGGTTGAATAGATTGACATCAGCGCTATTGGTGCACTTTGACACAATAAGGTTACGGGCGGATGCGTCCGCAGGACTTCCGTCCATTCCGATGATTCCTCCCATGTAAAGCTGACCGGCCTTAATATTATCAGTAATTTCAATAGTTCCGGAATTGGTGCAATTGGTGATGGTTACACCTGAAAGAGTATTTCCGGAGCGTCCGGCAATGCCTCCGAGACAGTTAACCCCTTTATTGGAAGATGCGATGCTGCGTGAAATAACTCCGGAGTTGGTGCAGTCCGTTATGGCTGTCTTTCCTGAAATCAGACCTACGATACCGCCATAGTAGTTGTTTCCCGCGACATTTGACTTAAAGGAAACATTAGCATAGTTATGGCAATTGGTTATGCTATTGTCTGAGTCAGACATGCACTGTCCCACAAGACCTCCGATGTTGTTTGCTTCTGCTGCATTCTCCACCGTTACAGGAATGTAATTCTTGACATTGCTGATCTGGGTGTTCTTTATCCTGGTGGATAGAGCACCGGCATACTTTACATTACCGCTGCTTACAATAAGAGAACTTTCGTCGCCAGACGCTTTTCCCAAGATAAGGTCTTTTACACGTATCCTTGCATCTGGAGACGCCAGAATGGAGAAGAATCCGGCATACTCGCTCGTCGTGCCAAGGACGATATTGTAGATGCTATGACCTGCGCCGTCAAAAGTGCCGGCGAAGTGTCCGGAATTTTCATTTCCGCTGACCGGAGTCCAGGTGTCGCCTTGATAGTCGATATCTGCACCAAGTTTAACGGTCTCGCTGGCGGAGTAGAAGTCAGCTAGAGATGCCCATTTGTCGAGGTCGGCCTTGGTTTTGATAGTTCCGTCGAACCAGTTCAGGCTTCCGAGATTCTCAAACACGCGGCCACCGCTCACCGGGAGGTCGAAGCCGGCGGCTGATGTCCCGGTACGGCCAGCTTTCTGCAAGGAAGAACCGGAGCCCTTGGAGAATCCCAGATGTACGCTGCCTACGCTTGTCTGGGGCCATACTGCGACAATATACTTCTGTCCGGAAGTAAAACTGCCGCTAACTTTGATGGTAGATTTGTTTCCGGTAGCGGCCCCGGGGTCGGGAGTAACCGCAGCTTCTCCGCCAATCTTTAATTCCGCGCCGGAAGGATTGATTGCTTGTACGTACATAGCGTCGATACCACTCTCGGCTATTAGGATTTCGACCAGCGATACAGCATTTTTGAAGGTAACTTTATTTGACTCGGTGCTGGTTCCGATCTGAACGAGCGCGGCCGGATCGACTACGCCACCGGCGGGAATAACCTGCTCTGCAGGCAGGGACAGCATAACAGCTTCGGCGGGTGAACCATCCGGGAGGGCTGTATTAGATACTGCGGAGGCAGGATAGACCAAGGTATATGAACTGGCCGAAGCAATGCTGACAGAGAACGATGCGGTGCGGCCGCCGTCTTCGATATCCGCCTCTGTGATAGGTGTGGAGTTTGCCCATGTATCACCGCTCTTTACGGCGATTACATCTCCTTCCTCCCAGACTACCTTGTAGGCATCGAGGCTTGCTTTGGCAGGCTGATCGAGAGTGGCTTTAAATACTATTACTCCTTCGGGAGTCGCTGGAGTTACGGGGGCGACTTCTTTGTTGCAGGAAAGAGCGGCAAAAGCGGCCGCCGTGACCAGTATATAATTAACTAACTTTTTCATTTCCATTGTCCTTTAAGATTATACACTAGTCGTTCCATACGATGTCGTCCACGTCAGTGGGCTCGTTGAATTCACCGCCGCTGGCCTGGCAGAGGCCAAAGCTGCAGTCAATAGTTTCCGCATAAACCTGCGGAGGGATGTAAGTCTTTGTTTTTGTCATAATGTATGTAGTTTGTTGTTAATTGCATCTGATGGGCCCCTCAATGGATTTAACCTTGTAGAGGTTGTTGGTGTCGTCGAGCTGGAACACGTAGTACTCTTCGCCGCCGGGCGCCACGCGTATCACCACGTGGCCGTTGATGTGGCATCGGTCGTACAGATTGGCATTAGGTGTGGATATCACCGGGTCGATGCATGTAAAGTACAACGATACATCACTGTCGTAATAAGTATGCTCGAGAAGGGCTTCCACTGTACCCAGCATCGGTTGGTCGGTACGTTGGGCAAAACTCTGGGTGACTACTACTCGTGGCTTGAGTATGCTCATTTGCTCCTTGGGCAGGCAGTTAACCGACATGTGGTGGTCGGCCTTCATGGCCTCGATGGGGCGCCCGATGACTTTAGCCACAGGTACTGCCATCTTGGTGTTGCCTCCTGCGTCACCCGCAGTGTAATAATCGAATTTTCCATAGCTTATAAGCGAGATGCAGGAGTTCCCGTTTTCGTAGGGAATCGAACCCCCGTAGGCGTTCACGATAGCTCCACCGTCCCAGTATTCACCGTTGACGGCATAGTTGAATATCTTGAAATCCGGATACTTGTCCTTGTTGTACTTCAGAACGAGCTGCTGGTCGGTGCCTGCCTTGAAGCGTTCCATCTCCAGACCCTTCTTGGAGGTGGCATATTTAACGAATTCGGTATAGTCACCAACGGTCTTGGCGCTGTAGTCTTTACCGCTCTTGTCGATGAAGTCATATTCCGGATCGTTCGCGCTCCAAGCCCTGTCGAGCATCTTTTTGTATGGCAGGGAAGTATAAATGGCCATCAATCCTGTAAAAGTGTATCCTTCCGAGCTCTTTGTAAAGCCCTTTCCTGACGGGGTGCCGAAGTGGTCGATGTGAAAATGACTCATTACGGCATAATCTAGGTAATTGTGCCCCGTGGCCTGTAGGAAGTGTTTCATGTAGCGGGTTTGCGTGAAATAAGGGCGGGTGCCGGCGTCCGGCCTTTGGGCAACTGAAACCGGCGATGACGTTGAAGTGACCGTCTCACCGGCATCTATCAGCATAGAGGTCCCGTCCGGCATTATGAAAAAGGTGCACTCACCCCTGCCGGTGCTTATGGCATGAATGTCCAGCCAGCCCTCTGCCCATGGAGTCAGAGTCTTGCCGATCTCGGCCTCGGAGGGGCCTCTGGTGTCTTTCTTTTCGGGCTCGTTCTGCCCCCCGTTATCCTTGTTGCACGCAAGCGGCAGCAGCATGGCTGCGGTCAAAAAATATAAATAGTATCTTCTCATTTGCATTTAAAAGGTCCGTCAGCTTGGAGCACCCGGTATTCAAAGTCGGTGTCGTCCAACAAATATACATAAAACTCATCACCGCCGGGCATAACTCGGATGACGACATGCCCGTTCACGCCGGAGGCTTTGTCGTACAGATTCTTGTACAGTCTCCGCTGCTGAGGGCCGATATTGGTGAAGTAGAAGTGTTTCGGTCCCGGGTATACCTCGTCGGAGTCAAGCAGCCGGGAGAGGGTTTCAATGTCGGGCTGTATTTCCCGTTCGTAAAAACTTTGGGCCACGACCACTTGAGGTTGGAGTATGGTCATGGTCTCGTCCTTCATAGTGTGGTACGAGAGGTGATGGTCTGCCTTCATGGCCTCGACGGGGCGGCCTATCGCCCGGGCCACAGGCAGCGCCACCAGAGTGTTGCCGCCGGCGTCGCCTCCGGTATAGTAGTCAAAGTCCCCGTAGCTCAACAGGAAGCAGCAGGAAGCACCGTTCTCACGCATCTGCGTTCCTTCGTACACGTTCACAGTCTTCTTGCCGTCCCAAACTACGCCGCTTGCAGCATAGTTGCGCACCTCTACGCCGTGATACCGGCAGGGATGGTGCCGGAGACGTATCTGACGCCGCGAGCCCACTTTCATTGCCTCGGCCTTCATGCCGTCGTGCCTGCAGGCGTACTCGACGAACTTGGGGTAGAAGCCGCTGCCTTTTGACGAACTGGGAAGTTGTGCTTCAGCGAAATTGGGCCAGGCCCTGTCAATGAGTCTCCTGAATGGAATGTTGGCCTCGACTCCGGCGATGCCGGTGAGCTCGTAGCCTCTCACCGGGTCCGGTTCCATCCATTTCTCTATCTGGCCGATATGGTCGTTATGATAGTGGGTGACAACGGCATAGTCAAGCTTGCCTTTGCAAACTGGAGGGAGGAAGTGCTTGATATACCGCGAATAAACCTCTACCGGCCGGGTGTTGGCGTCTGGCTTGGGAGGAACCCTGTCGAACTTGGACGGCTTGTATTCCACGAATTCTCCTGCATCGACCAGCACAGAAGTTCCGTCGGGAAGAATGATGAACGTGCATTCTCCGCGCGAAGAATTGATAGCGTGTATGTCGAGGTACCCCTCCTGCCACTGGGGCAGGGGGGATCCCACGACAACGGCCGAGGCCAATAAAGAAATCAACAGGTGCATTATTTCTTGGTGACCTTAATGTCGAATACGAATATACGGGGTGCGTTCTTTGCGCCTTTGGGGCAGTCTATCTTGAGTTTGGTTGCGGCGGTCAAACCGCTGGCTTCCAGACGTATATGCGAAATAGGCTTGTCGATGTCGGCATTGTTCCAGGAATGCGGGAAGTAGTCATCATCGGCAAGTTCCAGCGTAGTGTTTCCTTCCTGGAAGTTGCTCAAGTTTGTAGATGCCTCGGGGAAAGCGGCTCCTGCCTGGCTGGCTGCGGTATAAGCGTCACGTGTGATGGTGCCCGAGGTAAATGTGCCTCCGTTCTCAAGTATGAAGTAAACCGGATCGGTTGAGCTCGTGGAGAAGCGGGCAATCTCTATTTCTATAACGGCGTCGGTGCCGCTGCCGGCAGCAGCGAATGCAGGTGTAGTCATGGCACCGGCAATGGCTCCTGCACAGAGCTGTAAACCGCCCGGGCGCTCGGCAGCATAAGCGAACACCCAGTCCTGGAGACCGTAGGCCTGCATGTATTCGGGTTTTGCTTCGGCTGCAGTGGTAGCGTCCTCCGGATAATCGAAGGTAAAAGCACCATTATTCTGCGTGACGGTTCCGCTTGCGGGAAGATATCCATCGTAGGTATCTGCCTTCTGCCCGTTGCCGTCGGCAGGGGCTATATAGTCGCCGCCGAGCGTGCAAAGGTCAAAATCTTCGTGGAAGATAACAGCGGGGTCCGGAGCTTCAACTAAGTATATATTGTATTTGGGCGCTGCCGGATCGGAAATGTCGAAGTGCACATGCATCTTGCCGGGACTTTCCAGGTTGATGGTGAAGGGGTTGTTGACAACAGAGGTACTGGCCATGGTGCCAATAGCCCTCTTGACATAGTAACTGCGTTTGCTTTTGCCGGCCGCCTGGATTTTTGCTACGGGAAGGGCGGAAGCCTCGGAGGTAATGGTGCCCAGGCCACCTGCGCCGGAGAAGGTCGCAAAACCGAATGGTTCGCCCTCGAGCTCGACAACGAAGCTGGTGCTTGCGGGAACCTCGACCTCACCTTCGAATACCCCGTCGGAAACTTCATCCAGTGTGCTGCGTTCACCACCTATGTTGATACGGCAGGGAGGTGCTGCGATTTCGCCGCAAAGAACAATCATATCGTGCATTTCAGCCCTCGAAACCCCCGTCGTATAGTCGCTGAGGGGCTGGCCTATGACTTCACGGTCTTTGGCGTCGCGGAACGACGCGTTAATGACGGAATAGTCGGCAGCCGGAACGGGAAGAAAAGCGTAAACGCTCTTGCCAGCGGCGCTTACAATCAGTTCGGCATCACCTTTTTCAATGGCGTACGCAGGCCTGATGCCACTGTCGAGCACATCGGCAATGGGGCACTTGAACGTGCCGCTCAATGCTCCGTCGGGGCTGGACAGCAGAATGCGGTTTGCATCGGCCGGATAGTTGTTGATGGTGAGCTTGAGGAAGCCCAGGGCCTGCTTGAAGGGCAGGTTCCAGTCATCGCCTATGGCTGCGACCATGACTCCGGTATAAGCAGATGACACGCTGGCCTTGTAGCTTCCGGGGACTTTAAGGCTTATGTGCGATCCGTCGCAGGAAACTGCGGCAGATGCAGGATACACAGCCACGCTTCCGAGTTCTTTGCCTGCGGGAATGGTACCTTTGAAGATGGCGCGTTTTGTATCGCCTGTTCCGTCAAGGTTGAATGTCACAAGGGTGCCGTCGGTGCAGGCGACTGCAATCTGGTCGCCTCCGTCCCAAGTCCCGTGCCCTTTCTCGTCCATAAAGGCCTTGGTCTCAAGGTTCTCGAAAGTTGCGAGGAACGATACTTCCCCAGTACGGGAGAAGGTTTCGTCCGGGACCCAGGATTCGTAGCTATAGTCTTTGCAGCCGGCGAGCAAAGCTGCTGCCGCAGCAAATATTGCAATATACTTTTTCATATCCATTAAATGCTAGTAACCGGGGTTCTGGTCTTCTTGATTGATTTTAGGGTTGGTGCGAATTTCCGTGTCGGGCAATGGCCAGAGTTCGTCCTTGCCTGTCTGGAAGAACATGTTGATAAGCACCCTGAGGTTGAAGTCCTTGCCGTCCCAAGTCTGGGCCGGGTCGTACGAAACGGTCCAGTTCTCGTCGATGGTCGGCTTGGCGTTGGAGAGATTGTTCTTGAAAGCGGGAGCATATTGCGGTCCGTTGACCACCTTGGCGGCAAGTGGCCTGCCGTCGGCGAGTTTCCAGCGGCGTATATCGAACCAGCGGAAGCCCTCGGCGCAGAGTTCCACCGTGCGCTCATAGCGCAGGGCGCTGCGGAGTTCTGCCCTGTCCAGGGTGGTGATTTTAGGCATCTTCACCCTCTGGCGTATTTGGTTGATATCGCTCTGGGCTCTCTTGAGGTCGCCTCCGTTCATCTCAATATTGGCTTCGGCGTCGATTAGGAGCAACTCGGCGTAACGCATTATGCATACATCAAGATCGTCTTCGTAGCTGGTGGTGAGAGTTTCGCCGTAGTATGCTTTATCGGCGAACTTGCGCCACAGATAGCCGCCGGGGCCTTTTGTCCCGTTGGGACCGTACTCGCTCTTGTTGCCATAGACGTCGTTGTTGTTGACCATGGCATTGGTGTTATAGTCCCTGACCTGCTTGGCATTAGGGTCAGTGCTGTATTCGACGTTGTTAATACGTGTGTCGGACCGCAGGCAGTACAAGTCGAGTCGCGGATCCCTGTGGTTCCAAGGGTCTTGCCAGTTGTAGAGCGGCGACTCGGTGATGGACTTGCCGTCGGTGCACTGGAAGGTGTCCATCAAGGCCTGGGAAGGGCCGCAGCCGGCGGCCCCGTTGGCGACACGTGAAGAATAGGTGTAAACCATGGAGTGAACATTGGAGGCGGCCAGTTTGTTGTATTGTATAGCCCACATCCATTCGTCGCAGGTCTCTCCAGCGAACCCGAAGAGGTCGGACGCTGACGGCTCTCCTTCTGAAAGAGCATTCGGGTAGTAGGTGCAGTCCAGGGGTTCGAGGGTATAAACGCCTTCTGACAGCTCCATGGCTTTGGCCGAGTACTTGGCGGCTTCGGCGTAGCGACCCCAGTTAAGGCATATGCGGGCCTTGAGGGTATATGCAGCCGCACGCCCCAGGCGGCAGGAGCCCCACTTGGCTTTCTCCCAACGCACGGGAAGTGCATCCAGAAGACTGTCGTCCATTTCTTCGAGGATGCGGTCGATTACCTGCTCTTTGGGCATACGCGGGTATGCATAGTCATCGAGCGTGAGGCAGTGGTCGATGAATGGAATGTCTCCGTAGAACTGGCAACCCATATCATAGATGTATGCTCTCAGGCACAGGAGCTCGGCCTTGAATTGCAAGTATGTCTCTTCGGACATTTTGTCCTTTATGTCATCAAGTTTGTCGAGCACCAGATGTATGCGTCCGGCAGTCTTGTATATGCGTCCGTACAGATAAGTGGCATCGCTGGTGGTCTGGGTAATGGTAGATGTGACGAAGTAGTCCCAACTGCGCAGGCCAACGCGGTGAGTGCCTATGTCGGTGATATTGTCGGTAAAGCGGGTAGGGAAGTTGCTGTACTGCAACTCGCTGTTCGCCAGGTTCTTGTAGCTCACCAGAACGCCGCTCAAAGCTTCTTCCTCACTGGCCGGGAAGGTGCCGGTGGAAGGGCCGTTGAGAGGATAGCGCTCCAGAGCCTTGTCGCAGGCGGTCAGAGAGAGGACAGATATCATTATGAGTATAAAAGTCTTTTTCATGGCTCCTTAGAATTTAATGTCAACTCCGAAGGTATAGGTAGATACCAGAGGATACTTTGCTCCTTCAGCACCGGCTTCGACGCCTTCGCTGCTGGTGGTAAACATATTCTCAGGGTCGTAACCCTGCCAGTACTTGGTGAGGGTGAAGAGGTTGGTGGCATTGGCGAAGAGCGTCAGGTTGCTGATCTTTGCCGCTTTCATCAGCTTCTTGGGGAAGGTATAGCTGAGCTGAAGGTTCTTGAGACGGCAGTACGAAGCGTCGGCCATCCAGAAGGAAGAAGTCTTCTTGTTGAGCTCGCTTGTGTAACTCAGACGCGGGAATCTGGCGTCGGGGTTTTCGGGAGTCCAGCGGTCCAGGTGCTCCTGGCGGAAGGTTCCGCCCTGGACACAGGGCTGCGTGTAGTAACCGCTCAGGTAAGCGTCCACTTTGCCGACGCCCTGGAATTGAGCACTGAGGTTGAAGCCTTTCCAACCGAAGCTCAGAACTGCTCCATAGGTCCAGCGGGGGATGGTGCTGCCTATGATCTGGCGGTCTTTGTCATCAATCTTGCCGTCCGGAGCGGGGATCTTGTTACCTTTGGCGTCGAGTATGAAGTCTCCGTTCTCGTCAACCTGGAATTCGCCGGCGACATCTTCGTAGATAAGGTCGCCGGGCTTGGTTTCCACTCCGTATTGCGGGCAGGTGGCATTGATCTGGTCGGCTTCTTCCTGGCTGCGCGCCATTCCGATGCACTTGAGGGCGTAAACGGAACGAACGGCATAACCCTCTTCATTGCGCAGGAGGCTGCCGTCGGCGGTGCCCTTCATGTCGACGATCTGGTTGTGCACGTCGCTCAGGTTGGCATCGATGCCCCAGCGCCAGTCGCCCTTGGAGTCATGGTAGCCGATTCCGACCTCCCAGCCTATGTTGCGCACGGTACCGGCGTTCTGGTAAGGAGCCGTAAGGCCTATGGTGGAGGGGATATCCAGCTGCATAAGGATTCCATAGGTGTTCTTGTAGTACCAGTCGGCGGTAATGTCGAACTTGCCGAGCAAGCCTGCGTCGATACCTATGTCATACATTTCCGAGGTTTCCCAGGAAATCTCCTCGTTGGCCAGGCTGTTCAGACCTACGATAGGATAGATGATGTCGGCCGCTGAGATGCTGGAAATAGTGAGGGACTGGATGGTAGGGTAGTAGTCGGAACCGATGTTCTGGTTGCCGAGCTGGCCGTATGATGCTCGGATTTTCAATTCATTGATGGTCTTCTTGACGCCTTTCATCCAGGGCTCTTCGGTGATGCGCCATGCTGCCGAGGCGGAGGGGAATATACCCCACTGATGGCCCTTGGCGAATCGGGATGAACCGTCGAAACGGATATTGGCCTCAAAGAGGTAACGCTCTTTGAAGTTGTAGTTTACCCTCCCGAAGAAGGATGCCAGGGCCCACTGGTAACGCGCACCGCTGTTCTCCTTGAGCTCGTTGTCGGCGCCGGCGTTGATGGTGTGATACTGCGGATAGGCAAAATCGCGCCTGTAGGCCTCCAGGGTGCGGTTGTCCATATCCTCGTATGAGGCGCCGGCAAGCAGTTGGAAGTCATGGGCATCGGCGAATTTCTTGTGCACCTTAGCAGTGAAGAGGTAGTTGCCGTACACGGTGTTGCCGTGGTTCTCGCGCAGAGAGTTGTATTCCCTGTTCTTGATGGGGGATACGGTGCCGTAAGGGTCTGAGTAATATGTTACCAGGTCGGTAAAGTTGCTGGTGTAGCTCAGCGTAAGGCGCGGTGCTACGGTGCCCTCGAGGGTGAGCCAGCGCCAGGGCTTCCAGGTAAGGGCTGCGGCGCCGGCCAGACGGTAGGTGTCTGCCGTTACCTGGCCGCCAACACCCTCGTCCATCATCGGAAGCAGGTTCACAGTGCCTCCTGTGAAAGGGGCGTAAGTGCCGTTGGACCATTCGGCAAGGAACAGAGGGTCGCGTGCATTCATGAATCCGAAGAAAGAGTTCTGGTATGGACTGTACTGCCTGCGGCCGAAGCTTCCGGAAAGGTCGAAGCGGAATTCGAGCTTGTCGTTAATGTCCACGTTCATGTTATTCCGGAAGTTATACCTGTGGTAGTCGGAACTCTTGATGATACCGTTCTGGCTCAGGTAGCCGAACGAGGTCAAAGAACGCACCTTGCCCGAACTTGCATTGAGGGTAAGTGTGTGGTTGTGGGTGAGTCCGTTACCGTTGAGGGCGTGCAGGCGCCAGTTGACGATGGGGTAGTTGTCGGGATCCAGGAAATTGTTTTTCAGGTAGTTGGAGATGTATTCATCGGTGTAGATGGATACGCTTCCGTCATTTTCCGTGGCCTCGCGGTTAAGGATCATATAGTCTACCGGACCTACGGTGTCGGGGGTGGTGGTAGGAGTCTGCCAGCCGACGTATCCCCGGTAGCCTACGGAAGAGCGGCCTTTGTCGGCACGTTTGGTAGTGATCAGGATGACACCGTTGGCGGCCCGGGAACCGTAGATGGCCGAAGATGCGGCGTCCTTGAGGACGGAGATCTTGTCGATCTGGCTGGCGTCCACCGAATTGATGTTGCCCTCGATGCCGTCGATGAGCACAAGGGGCGCGGGGCTGGACTCGCCGAAAGTTCCGATACCGCGGATGCGGATGTTGCCGGTGTCGGCGCCTGGGGCTCCGCCGCCGGTGGTGACGGTTACGCCTGGTATGGCACCCTGCAAGGCCGTGGAGGCCTGCACAATTGGCTTGTTCTCAAGCAGTTCGGAGGAGATGGCTCCGACAGCGCCGGTCAGGTTGACCTTCTTCTGGGTGCCGTAGCCTACTACTACAACGTCGTCAAGGAACTCGGCGTCGGCCTCCATCGATATGTCGTACCTGGCCTGTTTGCCCACCGTAACGTCCTGGTTGCTGAAACCCAGGAATGAGATGGTAAGCACGTCTCCCTCTTTTGCTGCGATGGAAAAGTGTCCGTCATTGCCGGTAACTGTTCCGGTCTTGGTGCCCTTTACGAACACTGATGCTCCAGGCAACGGCTCGCCATCGGAATCGAAGACCGTACCCTGGATAAGCGGCTTCTGCTGACTCTGTGTCTGCTGCCCGGGAGTGTCGGAAGCGGGGATGTTGCTCAGTACGATGTTGCCCTCTATGAATGAGGCTTTTACATTGGTTCCGCGGAACACTTCTTCAAGTACGGCGAGAACATCTTTGTCGCGCGCGTCGATGCTGATGCGGCGGTTTTTGTCAAAGGCTGCATCGTTATAGAAGAATGTGTATCCGCTCTGCTGCTCAATGGTTTTGAGCACGTCCGAGACCTTCTGGCCGTCGGCTCTGACCGAGATTGTGCGCGTTTGTGCAGGCAGGAGGATGGATACCCCTAGCATACACAGCAGCAGTGCAATCTTTGTCATGAGTTGAATGGTTCTTCCCATAGCGTTATTAATAAACGATTATTATTTGGCGGCCGGAAATGATGTCCGGGTCCGCACCCTTTAAACTGGTGTCAAAATGAATCTTTGTTGTGCGCTTGAAGTGCTCGAGTACAACTTCCAGGGTCTGGCCGCTGAAAGCACCTGTGTAGCGGTTTGCCAGCAGCGATTGGTTGCGTACCATGAATTCTACATTGAATCTGTTGCCGATAACCCTCAGTGCATCTTCGAGGCTCGTGTTGTCAAGTAAAATCTTGCCGTCTTTCCATGCTGTAGTTAATGCCGGATCGGAGACGTGTCTGGACAGACGGAAGGTCTCGGAATTGTAGCAGAGTTGTTCGCCGGGGCATATCGGGACAGTGTGGATGTAACCGGAAGCGTCGGGGCAATGCAGTTTCACTGACCCCGATACAAGTGTAGTGCGTACTTCCGGCCCACGGTCGGAGTAGGCTTCAACATCGAATTGGGTACCCGTTACTTCTATTTGCAGTTTACCGGCATTGACAAGAAACCGTCGGCCGTTGTCTTTGGCGACCTCGAAGAATGCTTCTCCGTCAAGCGTGACTTCCCGGGTATTGCCGAAGCGGACAGGATAGCACAGCGACGAGTTGGAGTTCAGCCATACCCGCGTGCCGTCGGGAAGGGTGGTGCTCGTGGTCATGCCCACGGTGGATTTGATTTGCACCGGTGGCAGGGCGTCGGCCTTGCTAAGCTGGACGGAAAGCCAGATTGTGCTGATTAACAGCGGGACGCTCAGTATGGCGGCCGCCAGTTTGATCCAGCCGGCGGCGTTCAGGGTACGGGAGCGGCGCATCCGCGAGTGAAGGGCACGAAGGGCGCTGTCCGTATCGGTCTTTTCGGAGGCTTCGGCAAGGGAATATAGTTGCTCGATGCGGAAGTATTGTTCCGCTTTTTTGCGGTTGGCGGCGCTTTGACAAATCCACTCGTCCAGCATCCTGCCTTCCTGCGGCGATACTTCTCCCCTCGCATAGAGGGGAAGGAGATCTTGTATCTCGTTATCGTTTAGCATCTCATGTAGAACTTAAAAGGAATCGCCCCATCTAGGGTGAAACTATATTAAAGACAGTTGAAAGATTTGATACCCTAAATGAAAATAATTATATTTGTGCGGAACGTCCACGCTAATGACCGACGACAATCATCTTTTTTCCCTTGTGAGGGGAGGTGACAGGAACGCTTTTGACAAGTTGTTCAGGCACTGGTATGCCCCTCTGGTGTCTTATGCAGTTCAGTTCGTTCCCCGTGAGGATGCCGAAAATGTGGTCCAGGATGTTATGTTCGCCCTTTGGAAGAATGCACTTGTCATAGAACTCCGCGGCAGCCTGGCAACGTATCTATATACCTCTGTAAAGAACCGCTGCCTGAATGTGATTGACCGCAAGGAGCTTCATAAGCGCTATAATTCTTCAGTCAGAGCGTCGGTTATGGATGCTGTAAGTGACAGGGAACTTTACAGCGTCCGGGAGCTTGGCGAGCGGCTCTCCAAGGCTCTGGAGGATCTTACACCGGAGCAGCGGTCGGCCTTCGAGAAGAGCCGCTACAAGGGTCTTAAGTACGAGCAGATTGCCTCCGAGGAGGGAGTGTCAGTGAAAACTGTAGAATACCGCATCTCACAGGCGCTCAAGAAGTTGCGCCTCGCGCTCGCGGATTACCTGCAGGCATAAGGCCCGAAAACGGCTTTGACTTTATACTCCAAGTCAGAATCGTCCAGCACATACACGTAGTAAGATCCTCCGCCGGGCAGTACACGTATTACCACGTGTCCCTGGGTGGCTGAGAATTTGGATACGTCCACACCTTCGCCTGTAAGTGTGGTGACGTTGCTCTCCGCTAAGTTGGTGGTGAAGATCTTTACCGACGAATTGGCGTTCAACACTCTCTTGATGGTAGCAGGATTGGGCTGCACGTCCTGCCACACGCCCGCAATGTACACATCGGGCTTTAGGACGGCGAGCAATTCGGGGCTGTTGGTGTTCTTGGTGCTGTGGTGGCTGGCTTTCATAGCCTCTACCTTGCCCATTACTTTGGATACTGGCAACTCTATATCTTTCCAGCTGTGGGTGGAGCGTCCGGAATACTGTATGTCGCCGCCGGCAAACCAGTCAAACTTGCCGTAACTCATATGGAAAACGCACGAGTAGATATTCTCGTTGATGGCCCATTCGTCAAGGTTAGCCAAGCATTCCGATGTGGGTGGGACGTAGCTCGTGTTAACCTCCGTTCCGCTGCCGGTCCAGATGTTGCCGCCCGCTGCTATTCCCCTTATGCTAAATGTCTTATACGCTTCCGGAAAATGCTTTTGGACAATCTGGTCGGTGCCGCCTACGACAAAGGTCTCGCGCACTGTCCCGTACGTGCGGGCGCTCCAGTCGAGGAAGTTGATATAATTGCGGTAACGGTTCTTGCCGCCGTCGTCGCCGTAATCGACCGAAGGCCTGTCAGCCCAATCGCCGCGGTCGATAACCTTGTCGATGGGAATGGACATTCCGACGTCGGGAAGGCCGTTAAGGATAAAACCTCCGGTGGCAAGATTGACGTAACTCATCGGGTTGCCGTCCTTGTCTACGGGCTGCCAGCGGTATGTGGTATAGTTATTCCGCCAGGCACCGATATGGTCACCATGGTAATGAGTGGCTATAAAGTAGTCGAGCCTGCCGCTGGATACTACCGGGGCGAAGTGACGTATATAATTGACTATCACCTGTCCGCAACTTATTTCAGCGCTTGGCTTTGATGCAATTCCAGACTCGAACCCATACTCGCTGGAGGGGCCTCCGGCGGCATCAACGAGCATAGTGGTTCCGTCGGGGAAGATGTAATAGAACGCCTCTCCACGGCCTCCGTTTATGCCATGTATGTCAAGGTATCCCTGATGCCATGCGGGCAGCGGCTTACCAAGCGCAACCGATACGGGGTTGCCGGGCTCGATGCGCACCGGAGCCATTTTCAGAACTGTTGAGCGTTTGACTTCGATACTCTTTGCCGATACGGCCTGAAAACTTCCGCCAAGTTCGTCAAAAACTGTGGCGGTAAAACCTTTTTCGAACGTAGAGGGAGGAAGGATGAACCAGAATTCCGTGGCGTTCTCTGGAGAATCTCCGACTTCAATTTCAGGTGAGCATGTCAGCGTAACTTCCGTAAGGGCAAACTGTGGCAGCATATGCACCTGTGGTGCTTCGCTTCCGCATCTGACTTCCATCCGTCCGGCGAGCGCTTCGGAATTATTGCCACTGAGTGTGATGCTTGACACGTTGCCTAAGCCCCATAGGCGAAGTACAAGTATGCCGCAGAGGTTCTTGAAAGAGAGTTTATTGTCATCGGACCATGCGGCCATTGGACTCGCTCCGGCCGCAAAACCTTTCGCATGGTATGTCTGTGAGGTGGGGATATTGATAGTGAGCACATCGTTGCTCAGGCTTGTGAGCGTACTGTATGGATACACTGAATAAATGTCGCCGGAACTATCCTCGACTGCCTCTATGCTCTCGAACCTGCCTTCTCTGTCTCCGTCCGCTCCTTTAAAAAGGTATTCCCTGTTAACGGTTCCGCCCTTGAAAATCGATATTCTGTCGCTGGCATTCCAGTGCTGTTTGTATTCTCCGTCAATATAAACCTTTGTGGCTCCAGCCTCCTCGATACATGCCTCTAAAACATCTTTACTGCCGGGGACATCTGCCTGTTTGCTACATGCGAAAAGCAGCAAAAGCGCCAGCGGCAGGTATATCCAATGAAACTTCATACCGGGCAAAGATAGTATTTTTATCATAATTGTGTATCTTTGAAAAATCTGCTCTACACAATGAAAAAGCATATTTATAAATCACCTGTCATGGAGGCTTCTGCTTTGGCCGCGGAGGGAATAATTGCAGATTCTTCCTCCCAGGCGCTGGAGATTCCCGATATGGTGGAAGAAAAACTGGAATGGGAATGAGAAAGTGTTTTTTCGTTGTACTTGCGGCGCTTCTGTTCCTTACTTGCTGCAATAGAGAAACCCCGGACGAGCCGGTGACAGTTCTTCGTGTAGGCCTTGCCGAGACCCGCACGAGCCTGGGCCCCTCCGCCGACGGCAGGCGCAAGGTTTACTGGAGCGAGGGAGACTGCATCAGCGTCAACGGCGTCGTTTCCGACCCTCTTTCAGGCGTTCCGGAAGGCTCCTCCCAGGCAGACTTCCGTTTTACCTCTGCTCTCAGCACACCGTACAACATCGTGTATCCTGCTTCTATTCGTAACGACGCCTACACGGTTGTCCTGCCTGCGGAGCAAGCTTTTGTGGACGGAGGAATTGCTTCCGGCACCCTGCCTATGGCGGGCTACAGCGCCGACGGGAGTTCCGCTTCGATAGGCCACCTGTGCGCGCTGGTCTGCGTTTCCGTTAAGAGGGGATCCGCCGCCGCAACTATCAGCTCCCTATCCTTTTCGAGCAATGCCATGGAGCAGGTGAGCGGCGAGTTTGAGATTGATTACCGGTCACATACGCTGATTCCGACTTCTTATGACGAGGCCGATTGGCAAGTGACCGTGAATGTGGGTGCTCCTCTGCCCGCCTCGGAACCGCTTGAAATATGCGTTGCAGTTCCGGCAGCCACTTACGATGCCGGCTTTACCATCAGGCTTAGCGGCAGCGGCGGCGCAATGACAAAGGAAGTGTCCAGGAGCGTGACGCTGGAAGCCGGGCATATCTATGTGCTTGATGCATTTACTTTCGAGCCCACCGAGCCGGAAGAATACAATGTCACCGGCCGTGTGGTTGACAATGCCGGGAAGCCGGTAGAGGGCGTGGTGGTTACCGATGGGGCGCTGTGTACAAAGACTCTTGCTGACGGTAAATTCTACATGACTTCCGACTTGCCGAGCGTCAAGTTCGTGTATATCAGCACTCCTTCGGGTTATCTGCCGAGGGTCGAAAACGGTATTCCAAAGTTCTACAAGCCCGTTTCAGCAAGCAGCGGCACCGTTAACTGCGGTGACTTTGTGCTGACTCCCGTGCCGGACCCGGACAACTGCACCATCTTCTTTATGGCCGATCCGCAGCCGCGCAAGTCCAGCTATGCCTACGACAAAATCGGCTACCATTCCCTGAACTGCTGTACCGACCTGTACCGCGAGCTTAAGGAGACTGCAGCCGCCACCGGGCGGCAGGTTTACGGAGTGTGCCTTGGCGACCTCGTGCACGAGGATATGTCGCTTTACGCGCAATATACCTCCGGGCTCAAGACACTTGGCTATCCTACATTCAATGTAATCGGCAATCACGACCACAACCCTTCGGCTGCTGATGATGCTGCCGGCGCCGCCAACTATGAGTCTTATTTCGGCCCTGCCAACTACTCGTTCAATATAGGCAAGATGCACTTCGTGGTGCTGGACAACCTTTTGATGTACAAGGAGTCAGGCGCCCTGAAGTCGTTCAATGTGGGCCTTTCCGACCAAGCGTGGCAGTGGCTGCAGGCCGACCTTGCCATGGTCCCCACCAGCACGGTTCTTAACGTATGCTCGCACGCGCCTATGTTCCGCACCGACGGAGGAGGTGAGATCTCGGGCCGTTCGACAACCCCGCACGGCAACGACTACAGTCTTCTGCTGAGGGGCTACACCGAGGTCCACGCCTGGGCGGGGCACACCCATCGCACTTTCAATTACGTATATCCTTCTTCGCACCGCCACCGCCGTATAAATGTGCATACCCTTGCACGCTGCACCGGAGAACTCTGGACCAACGAGTATCTTGCGGCCGGCACTCCAAGGGGATTCACGATTGTGGAAGTTCGGGGTGGCCGCATAGCCTCCTGGCGCTTCCATCCTACCAAGTACCAGACAAGCGCTTTTGCCGGGCCAGGTGGGCAGCCTGCGTACAAATGGCGGGACTGGAGCTACAATTCTTCCGGCGTGGCACAGATGAACGGCGGCGGAGCCCTTGACGAGTCGTACCAGATGCACCTGTACCCTCCGGGCTCATATGCCTCCTCCGACGGCTATCTGTATGCCAATGTGTTCCTGTACGATACATCGTGGGGCACTCCCACCTTTACGCTTGACGGCGGTTCCGCTACGTCTATGACGCTTGTGGATGAAACCTCCCGCCATGACCTTGCCACCACCGAATTCAAGACTTTCTACAAGAACAATAACCCTACTGCGAACAGTTCCAGTTCGTATGAAGCGTCCGTTACCGGCAACCTTCATACTCTGTTCAGGGTGCAGGCTCCCGCCACAGGCTCCGGCACCGTGTCGGTAAGGGACCGGTTCGGTAACGTATATACCCGGACGATAAGCTGGTAGATTTTATCCTTGCGTTTTGCCTGGCATAGCAGGCCACGGCTTTGGCGCTTTCCGGCAGATTCCTGCAGTTTTCGTCGCCAAAGGTACATCCGTCGGCACCCCTGGCGACGATTCCGGGCGCTTTCGTCGCCAAAGGTCCATCCGTCGGCACCCCTGGCGCCGTTTCCGGCAGATTTCGTCGCCAAAGGTCCAACCTTGAGCGGCTTTTTGCCACAAATCTCCGTGTTTTGTGCGCTTTCAGCCAGTCCGGAGCCGCTATTGCCACAAATCTCCGTGTTTTGTGCGCTTTTAGCCTGTTCGGAGCCGCTTTTGCCACAAATCTCTGTGTTTTTGTGCGCTCCGCGGTCGTACGGCGGTGTGGGCGGTCAGAAAACAAAAGTAGGAGAGAAACGAAGCGTTTCCCTCCTACTTGATGATGTGGGCCGTGAGCGTCCTGCTAGAGTTCGCTCAGGCTCTTTGTAAGCTCGTCGTTCTTGGTCACGATCAGGTCCTGATATTCCTTGAGGCCGGTTCCGGCGGGAATCAGGTGACCGCAGATGACGTTCTCCTTGAGGCCTTCCAGATGGTCCACGCGGCCGCGGATAGCTGCCTCGCTGAGCACCTTGGTGGTCTCCTGGAAGGAAGCCGCAGACATGAAGCTGTCCGTCTTGAGGGCCGCACGGGTAATACCCTGGAGAACCAGGCGTGCCGTTGCGGGCCTTGCAGGACGGGTGACCAGGAGCTTGAGGCCCTGACGCTCCAGAGAAGCGTTCTCGCCCTTCATCTCACGTGCGTTGATCACGTCGCCCGCCTCATAGCGGTCGGAGTCGCCGGCGTCTTCTACGATGTACTTGCCGTAGATGGCGTCGTTGGCGTCCATGAACTTCCACTTGTCCACAAGTTCTTCCTTAAGGAACTGAGTGTCACCCGGATCGGTGATCTCGACCTTGCGCATCATCTGGCGGATGATGATCTCGAAGTGCTTGTCGTTGATCTTCACGCCCTGCAGACGATACACGGCCTGAACCTCATTGACAATGTACTCCTGAGCCTTGACGGGACCAAGGATGTTCAGGATGTCGTTAGGCGAAGTGCCGCCGTCGGAAAGGGCGGTGCCGGCCTTCACATAGTCGTTCTCCTGAACCAAGATCTGCTTGGTAAGGGGCACGAGGTAGTGCTTTTCAACGCCGCTCTTGTTGCGGACGGTGATCTCGCGGTTGCCTCGCTTGACCTTGCCCATGATGACCTCGCCGTTGATCTCGGAAAGCACTGCGGGGTTGCTCGGGTTACGTGCTTCGAAGAGCTCGGTAACACGAGGCAGACCTCCGGTGATATCGCTTGCCTTGCCGATGGCGCGGGGGATCTTGATGATTATGTCGCCGACCTTGACCTTGCTGCCGTCCTCGGCCATGACGTGGGCGCCCACAGGCAGGTTGAACTGCCTGACGCTCTCGCCGGTGACGTCGAGGATGTGCAGGGTAGGACTCTTGGTCTTGTCTTTGGACTCGATGATAACCTTGTCCGTGCTCATTGAGAACTCGTCGGCGGCCTCTTTCTGGAAGGTGGTGCCGTCAATCATGTTCTCGAAGCGTAGGGTACCGGCCTGCTCCACGATGGTGATGGCGTTGTACGGATCCCATTCGCAGATGCGGTCGCCCTTGACAACCTTGTCACCGTCTTTCTTGAAGATGACGGAGCCGTAAGGAATGTCGTACTGGGAGAAGGTTATACCGGTGTTCTCGTCGATGATGCGGAGCTCGGTCATACGGCTTACCACAACCTCCTGTGCCTCTCCGGTAACCTCGTCCACCCTCTGGATGGTACGGAGTTCCTCGTAGGCGAGACGGCCGTTGTACTTGGACTCGATGAACGAATCGGCAACGGCACCGGAAGCTGTACCACCGACGTGGAAGGTACGCAGGGTCAGCTGTGTACCGGGCTCGCCGATGGACTGTGCTGCGATGACACCCACCACCTCGCCTTTCTCAACCATACGGCTGGTGGCAAGGTTGCGGCCGTAGCACTTTGCGCACACGCCCTTGCGGCTCTCGCAAGTGAGTACGGAACGGATCTCCACCTGCTCGATGGGCAGGGAGTCGATCAAGTCGGCGTCCTTCTCGCGGATCTCCTGCCCGGCGTGGAGGATAATCTCTCCGGTAAGCGGGTTGAAGATATCGTGTACGGTGGTGCGGCCCAGGATTCTCTCGCCCAGAGACTCCACGACCTCGTCTTTGTTCTTGATAGCAGTGGCGATGAGTCCGCGGAGGGTTCCGCAGTCCTCTTCGGTGATAATCACGTCGTGCGATACGTCCACCAGACGCCTGGTCAGGTAACCTGCATCGGCGGTCTTGAGGGCGGTATCGGCCAGACCCTTACGGGCACCGTGGGTGGAGATGAAGTACTCGAGCACCGACATTCCTTCCTTAAGGTTGGAAATAATAGGATTCTCGATAATCTCCGCTCCCGAAGCACCGCTCTTCTGCGGCTTGGCCATAAGGCCACGCATACCGCAGAGCTGCTTGATCTGCTGGGTTGAACCACGGGCGCCGGAATCCAGCATCATAAATACCGGATTGAAGCCCTGCTGGTCGCTGGAAATCTGCTTGGTAACGATACCGGTGAGGTTGTTGTCAACGCTCGTCCACAGGTCGATAACCTTGTTGTAACGCTCCTGGTTGGTGATGAAGCCCATGGAGTAGTTGTCCTTGATACCGGCGATCTTGGCGTAAGCGTCGTCGATAAGGGTCTTCTTCTCTGCGGGCACGATCACGTCGCCGAGGTTGAAGGATATACCTGCACGGAAAGCCTGGTCGTATCCCAGATTCTTGATGTCGTCGAGGAACTTGGCAGTACGGGTGACGCCGGTGTTCTTGATGACATTGGTGATGATCTTACGGAGCGACTTCTTGCCGAGCACCTCGTTGACGAACGGCACCTCGTCGGGAACATACTGGTTCACGATGATACGGCCGGCAGTGGTCTTGACCATCTGCGTGCCCTTTGCAGGGTCGTTCTTGTCGACGGGGATGCGGACTTCGATCTCCGCGTGCATATCGATAGCCTTCTCGTTGTAGGCGATGATGACCTCTTCGGGGCCGTAGAACTTCTTGCCCTCGCCCTTTGCGCCGGGACGGATCTTGGTGATGTAATACAGTCCGAGGACCATATCCTGCGAAGGAACCGTAATAGGGGCGCCGTTGGCGGGGTTAAGAATGTTCTGGCTGCCGAGCATGAGCAACTGGGCCTCCATGATGGCGGCGTTGCCCAGAGGCAGGTGCACGGCCATCTGGTCACCGTCGAAGTCGGCGTTAAATGCCGTACAGGCGAGCGGATGCAGCTGGATGGCCTTGCCCTCTATCATCCTGGGCTGGAAAGCCTGGATACCCAGACGGTGAAGGGTAGGTGCACGGTTCAGGAGCACAGGGTGGCCCTTCATGACGTTCTCCAGAATGTCCCAGATCACGGGATCCTTGCGGTCCACGATCTTCTTTGCGGACTTCACGGTCTTGACGATTCCGCGCTCGATGAGCTTGCGGATGATGAAAGGCTTGTAGAGTTCGGCCGCCATGTACTTGGGCAGACCGCACTCGTGCATATTGAGCTCGGGACCCACCACGATAACCGAACGGGCGGAGTAGTCCACACGTTTACCGAGGAGGTTCTGACGGAAGCGTCCCTGCTTGCCCTTGAGGGAGTCGGAAAGGCTCTTGAGGGCCCTGTTGGACTCGCTCTTGACGGCGGACGACTTCTTGGAGTTGTCGAAGAGGCTGTCGACGGCTTCCTGGAGCATACGCTTCTCGTTGCGGAGAATCACCTCGGGAGCCTTGATCTCGAATAGCCTCTTAAGACGGTTGTTGCGAATGATGACGCGGCGGTACAGGTCGTTGAGGTCGGAGGTCGCAAAGCGGCCGCCGTCCAGGGGGACGAGAGGACGGAGATCCGGCGGAATGACCGGGATCACCTTCATGATCATCCATTCGGGACGGTTGACGCCCTTTGACTCCTGGAACCACTTGACCACCTGGAGACGCTTGAGCATCTCGGTCTTGCGCTGCTGGGAGCTCTCTTCCGCCATCTTGACGCGGAGCTCCTTGCCCAGGGCCTCTACGTCAAGCTCTTTGAGCAGGTCGTAGATACCCTCGGCGCCCATCTTGGCCACGAACTTGTCGGGATCGGAATCGGACAGGTTCTCGTTGCCCTTGAGGGACTCGCTGCTGAGAATATCGAGATATTCGTCTTCGGAGATGAGGTCCATCTTGGCCACCACGGGCTCGCCGCGGTTCTCGCTGGGCTCATACTTACCCACGTTGACCACTATGTATTTCTCATAGTAGATAACCGATTCCAGCTTCTTGGCGGGAAGGCCCAGAAGAGCGGAAATCTTGTTGGGGGCAGACTTGAAGTACCAGATGTGGGCCACGGGAACGGTAAGGGAGATATGTCCCATCCTCTCGCGGCGCACCTTCTTCTCGGTCACCTCGACGTTACACCTGTCGCAAACGATACCGCGGTAACGGATACGCTTGTATTTTCCGCAATAGCACTCGTAGTCCTTGGTAGGACCGAAGATCTTCTCGCAGAAGAGACCGTCCCTCTCGGGCTTGTAGGTGCGGTAGTTCACCGTTTCCGGCTTGAGAACCTCTCCGCAAGACCTCTCGGTGATATCCTCGGGGGATGCCAGCGAGATGCTTATCGTCTGGAAATTACTCTTGACCTTGGTTTCTTTATTGTTGAAAGTAGGCATAGCAATATCGTTAAATTATTCCAGGGTAACTTTAAGACCGAGTCCGCGGAGCTCGTGGAGGAGCACGTTGAGCGATTCGGGGATGCCTGCCGGCGGCATAGGATCACCCTTTACAATAGCCTCGTAAGTCTTGGAGCGTCCGGTCACGTCGTCCGACTTGACGGTAAGGATTTCCTGCAGAGTGTTGGCTGCGCCGAATGCCTCGAGCGCCCACACCTCCATTTCTCCGAACCTCTGGCCGCCGAACTGGGCTTTACCGCCCAGAGGCTGCTGGGTAATGAGGGAGTAAGGACCGATGGAACGGGCGTGCATCTTGTCATCAACCATGTGGCCGAGCTTGATCATGTAGATCACGCCGACGGTTGCAGGCTGGTCGAAGAAGTCACCGGTTCCGCCGTCGCGGAGCTGTGTCTTACCGAAGCGGGGAACACCCGCCTTGTCGGTGTAGGAGCAAATCTCGTCGATGCTGGCACCGTCGAAGATAGGAGTGCTGAACTTGAGTCCGAGTCTCCAGCCGGCCCAACCCAGAACGGTCTCGTAAATCTGTCCGAGGTTCATTCGGGAAGGCACGCCCAGAGGGTTCAGGACGATGTCCACGGGGGTACCGTCCTCAAGGAACGGCATATCCTCGCGGCGCACGATCTTGGCCACGATACCCTTGTTTCCGTGACGTCCGGCCATCTTGTCACCCACGGTGATCTTACGCTTCTTGGCGATATAGACCTTAGCAAGCTGCATGACGCCGTTGGGCAGTTCATCACCCACCTTCATCTTGTCGATTTCTCTCTTGAAGGCGGCGGCTTCAGTCTTGTAGGTGATGCAGTAGTTGTTGATAAGGTCGCGTATCATAGCGTTGGTGTCCTTGTCGGAGGTCCACTTGCTCGAGTTGATGTTCTGGTAGTCGATGCTGCGCAGAATATCGGCGGTGAACTTCTTGTCCTTGGGCACTATCTCGACGTTGTACAGGTCGCTGATGCCGGCGCTCTTGCGGTTCTCGGTGAGGACGGCGAGCCTGCCCACCAGGTCTTCGAGAAGCTTGGTGGCCTTGGCATCGAACTCCTGCTGACGGAGCTCCAGACGGGCTTTCTGGTCGGCCTTGGAAGCGCCTCTGCGGCCGCTTTCCTTTGCGAGCTTGGTGTAGAGGGCGGTGCCCACCACGGTGCCGCTCAGCGAAGGATTGGCCTTGAGGGATGCGTCCTTGACGTCGCCGGCCTTGTCGCCGAAGATAGCTTTGAGGAGCTTCTCTTCGGGTGAGGGGTCGCTCTCGCCCTTAGGAGTGATCTTGCCTATCATGATGTCACCGGGCTCGATGTGGGCGCCGATGCGGATGATACCGTTCTTGTCGAGGTCTTTGGTCGCGTCTTCGCTTACGTTGGGAATGTCGGAGGTGAGTTCTTCCATTCCGCGCTTGGTGTCGCGCACCTCGGTCAGGTACTCATCTACGTGGATGGAAGTGAGGATGTCCCACTTGACCATCTCCTCGGACAGCACGATAGCGTCCTCATAGTTGTAACCCTTCCAAGGCATGAACGCCACTTTGAGGTTGCGTCCGAGAGCAAGCTCTCCGCCCTGGGTTGCATAACCTTCGGTAAGGACCTGTCCCTTCTCCACCTTGTCACCCTTGCGCACGATAGGCTTGAGGTTGATAGTGGTGCTCTGGTTGGTCCTGCGGTATGTAGGCAGGGTGTAGATGATCTCTTCGGGTGCGAAGGAGACGAATTTCTCGTCGTCGGTGCGGTCGTACTTGATGCGGATTTGCTTGGCGTCGACGTAGGTCACCTCACCCTTGCGCTCGGCAATGTACTGGGTGCGGGAGTCGATACAGACCCTCTCCTCCAGGCCGGTGCCCACGATAGGGGCCTCGGGGCTCAGAAGGGGAACGGCCTGACGCATCATGTTCGCACCCATGAGGGCGCGGTGTGCGTCGTCGTGCTCGAGGAACGGGATGAGGGATGCGGCGACGGAAGCCATCTGGTTCGGCGCTACGTCCATGTAATCAACCTCTTCCTTGGAAACCACGGGGAAGTCGGCCTCCATGCGGCACTGCAGTCTCTCTTCCAGAATGTTGCCCTCGTCGTCCATCTTGACGTTGGCAAGCGAGACGAGCTTGTTCTCCTCTTCTTCGGCGCTCATGTAGTGGCAGCCGGCGGCGGTCAGGTCCACCTTTCCGTCCTTAACGTCGCGGTACGGGGTCTCGATGAAACCGAGGGCGTCGATGCGTGCATAGACGCAGAGCGACGAGATAAGACCGATGTTAGGACCTTCCGGCGACTCGATAGGGCAGAGGCGTCCGTAGTGCGTATAGTGCACGTCGCGGACCTCGAAGCCTGCACGGTCGCGGCTCAGACCGCCGGGGCCGAGTGCGCTCAGACGCCTCTTGTGAGTGATCTCTGCAAGAGGGTTGGTCTGATCCATGAACTGGCTCAGCTGGCTGGTGCCGAAGAAAGAATTGATAACGCTCGACAGAGTCTTGGCGTTGATAAGGTCGATGGGGTTGAACTGCTCGCTGTCGCGGACGTTCATCCTCTCCCTGATGGTGCGGGCCATACGGCTCAAGCCCACGCTGAACTGGTTGGCCAGCTGCTCACCCACGCTGCGTACGCGGCGGTTGCTCAGATGGTCGATATCGTCCACGGTAGCCTTTGAATTGATGAGCTGGATGAGATACTTGATGATCTCGATGATGTCCGTGTTGGTCAGAACGCGCACATCGGGCCCGATGGTAAGGCTGAGCTTCTTGTTGAGGCGGTAGCGCCCTACGTTGCCCAGGTCGTACCTCTTCTCGGAGAAGAACAGCTTCTCGATGACGTCCCTTGCCGTGCTCTCGTCCGGAGCTTCCGAGTTACGGAGCTGCTTGTAGATGTAGTTGACAGCTTCCAGCTCGGTGTTGGTGGGATCTTTCTGGAGAGTGTTGAAGATAATTGCGTACTCGTTGGAGCCGATCTCGTCCTTCTGCAGAAGGATGGATTTGCACTCCGTATCGGTAATGGCCGCGATGGTGTTGTCGTCGAGAATCTCGCCGCGCTCCACGATGGCCTTGGTACGCTCGATAGGGATGATTTCGCCGGTATCTTCGTCCTCGAAATCCTCCGTCCAGGTCTTGAGCACCTTGGCTGCGAGCTTACGCCCGGCGTTGGCCCTCAAAGTCTCCTCGTTGTTCTCTACCTCGTCCGCCAGGTCGAAGATGTCGATGATGTCCTTGTCGGAGTTGAATCCGATAGCCCTGAGAAGGGTGGTCACGGGCAGCTTCTTCTTGCGGTCGATGTAGGCGTACATCACGTTGTTGATATCCGTGGCGAACTCGATCCAGGACCCCTTGAACGGGATAATGCGCGCCGAATAGAGTTTGGTTCCATTGGCGTGCATGCTCTGGTCGAAGAAAACGCCCGGAGAGCGGTGCAGCTGCGAAACGACGATGCGCTCCGAGCCGTTGATTACGAAGGTTCCGCCGGGGGTCATGTAAGGGATGTCACCAAGATAGACATCCTGGACCCTGGTGTCGAAATCCTCGTGCTCAGGATCCGTGCAGGAAAGCCTGAGTTTTGCCTTGAGCGGGACATTGTAGGTGAGTCCGCGCTGCAGGCACTCCTCGATCGAGTACTTGGGAGGATCTACAAAATAGTCGATGAATTCGAGCTTGTAGTTGTTCCTCGTGTCCTCGATGGGGAAAATCTCCTGGAATACCTGGTAGAGACCCTCGTTCTTTCTGTTTTCGGGGGTGGTCTCAAGCTGGAAAAAGTCCCTGAATGACTTGAGCTGCACCTCCAGAAGGTCCGGGTACTCCAGAATTTTCGAAGTTGCGAAGTTGATGCGCTTTGGGGCTGTCTTTTTTGACATATTTTGGTATATATGGAGAAAAACTTTAAAGACGGAAAAAAGGTTTAGAGCCTATTAACCCCGGCTCTAAACCTGTTTGTTCCCTAAGCAGCAGGGAAGAGGCGGATTTATTTAATCTCAACCTCAGCGCCGGCTTCCTCGAGAGCTGCCTTGAGGGCCTCGGCCTCTGCCTTGGAAATTTTCTCCTTGATCGTGGAAGGAGCACCGTCAACGAGATCCTTAGCTTCCTTAAGTCCAAGTCCGAGCTCGGTCTTGACAACCTTGATAACATTGAGCTTGGCCTGACCGGCGGCTTTGAGGATAACATCGAATTCGGTCTGCTCTGCCTCGGCGGCTGCACCTGCACCGGCGCCTTCTGCTGCTACAACGACTGCTGCGGCTGCGGGCTCGATACCGTACTCTTCCTTGAGGATCTTCGCGAGTTCCTGAACGTCTTTTACAGAAAGGTTTACCAACTCTTCTGCAAGGGCTTTTACATCTGCCATAATTGTTTATTTTTTAAATTGTTAATATTTACTATTCAGTTGCAGTCTCTTCTGCGGCGGGAGCTGCCTCTGCGGCTGCAGGGGCCTCCTCGGCTGCAGGAGCCTCGGCTGCGGGAGCCTCTTCGGCGGCGGGCTTTGCAGAACCGACTTTCTCGTCGTCTGCCTTGCCTTCCGATGCGTTCTCGAGTCCGGAGATAATCCTCTGGATAGGAGACTGCAGGAGGGCGATGATGTCGCCGATGAGTTCTTCCTTGGTCTTGATGCTTGCGAGCTGGTCCAGTTTGTCCTCACCGATGAAGACACAATCCTGAACATATGCGCCCTTAACGACAGGCTTCTTGAAGCCTTCCCTCTGGAGCTTCTTGATGAGCTTTCCGGGAGCGGAGGGAACCTCCGTGTACATAATGGCGGTGTTGCCGACGAGGGTCTCGCCAAGAGACTTCATATCCTCGTTGTCGCTAGCGTTCAGAACGTGGGCGAACAGGGTGTTCTTGACCACGTTGAGTACGATACCAGCGTTGAAGCATTCGCGACGAAGCTTGCTTGTCTGCCCAGCATTCAGTCCTGCGATATCCGTGATGTAGAAATTGGGATACTGCTTGAGCTGTGCTGAGATGGTTTCAATAATCTGACCTTTAAGTTCCTTTTTCATAATATTGAATTTTTACTCAGCACCGTTGAGGAATGCCTTGAGATCAACTTTAATACCGGGGCTCATGGTAGAGCAGATAGCTGCGCTCTTCATGTAAGTGCCCTTGAGTGCCTGAGGCTTAAGCTTGGAGATGGCGTTGAGCACCTCTGCAGCGTTCTCATAGAGCTGCTGGGCGGTGAACGACACCTTGCCTATGCCCGTGTGGATAATACCGGTCTTGTCGACTTTGAAATCGATCTTTCCGCCCTTCACTTCCTTAACCGCATTGCCGATCTCCATGGTAACGGTACCGGTCTTGGGGTTAGGCATAAGGCCGCGAGGTCCGAGGATCTTACCAAGGGCACCGACTTTGGCCATGACGGAAGGGGTACAGACGATGACGTCAACGTCGGTCCAACCGCCCTTGATCTTCTCGATGAACTCATCGAGGCCCACGTAATCGGCGCCTGCGGCCTTTGCCTCGGCCTCCTTGTCGGGAGTACAGAGAGCAAGCACGCGGACCACCTTACCGGTGCCGTGAGGGAGGGTGACAACGCCACGGATCATCTGGTTGGCCTTACGAGGGTCAACACCGAGGTTCGCGGAAAGCTCGACGGTAGCGTCGAACTTGGTATATGTAACATCCTTTACAATCGCGCACGCTTCGCTGAGCGAATATGCCTTGGTGTGGTCGAACTTGGCCACAGCGGCTTTCTGATTCTTAGTTAACTTACTCATAATGCACGTGATTTAAAGGTCCTTGGGGAATTCACCGGTGACGGTGATACCCATACTTCTTGCTGTTCCGGCAACCATTTTCATTGCGGATGCAATGGTGAAACAGTTGAGGTCCGGCATTTTGCCTTCGGCGATGGTACGTACCTGATCCCAGGTAACGGACGCCACTTTCTTGCGGTTAGGCTCACCGGATGCAGTAGTAATCTTGGCTGCTTCCTTGAGAGATACCGCTACCGGCGGCTGTTTGACTTCGAACGTATAGGACTTGTCCGAGTAAACGGTGATAACCACAGGGAGGATCTTGCCTGCCTGGGCCTGCGTGGCTGCATTGAAAGCCTTGCAGAAGTCCATGATGTTCAAGCCTTTGGAACCGAGGGCCGGTCCTACCGGAGGTGCAGGATTTGCAGCTCCGCCTTTGATCTGGAGCTTAATAAATCCGGTAACTTCTTTTGCCATAATGGAATCTTATTCTTTTGTTACTTGTGTAAAATTGAGTTCGAGCTGTGTCTTGCGTCCGAAGATGACGACGATGACCTTCATTTTGCTGCGATCCTGCAGGATTTCGTCCACCGTACCGTTGAAACCGCTGAACGGGCCGTCCGTAATGCGGACCGACTCGCCGACCTCGTAATCTACGATGGTCTCGGCTGCGCTGTCGATGTTCTCGTCCTGGACTCCGAGGATTCTCTGCGCCTCATCCTCACGGATGGGCACAGGAACTCTCTCGAACTGGGTTCCGCTGGTGGCACGCTTCTCGGTAAGGAAGCCGGACATGCCGGGGACATTGTTGCGGATGATGTTCTCAAGCATGGCAGTAAGCTCGGCCTGTATAAGTACATAGCCGGGATAAAGCAGCTTGTCGACTGCTTTTCTCTTGCCGTTCTTGGTCACTATTTCCTTCTTGACCGGCACAAGCACCTGGCCAACGGTGTCTCTCAGACCGTTGCGGTCGATTTCTTTGTCCAGGTATTCCTTGGCCCTTTTCTCCTTGCCGCCTGCTGTGCGCAGGACGTACCATTTCATTTCGCCCATTGGAGTCGCGATATTGTTACAAAGTGTAGATTAGCGTCATCAGCTTCTGGAACGCAAAGTCAACGGCCCAGAGCACGGCTGCAAGAATGACCGTAGTAACCAGCACCAGCAGGGCGGAGCTCTGAAGCTTCTCCCAAGTGGGCCAGGTGGTCTTCTTGGTGAGTTCCACGAAGGACTCTTTGCAGTAGTTGATTAACTTTCTCATTTTTACATTTAATGGATGCCGTGAAATGGAAGCTGAGGACGCGGCATCTGTTAAACATTATCAAGTCGTAACCCTTGATATTGGCAGGGGAAGCAGGATTCGAACCCACATCGACGGTTTTGGAGACCGCTGAACTACCCTTGTTCTATTCCCCTAAAAAGCGGGCCGCCCGCTGATGGACTGCCCGCAATACATTCGACAAGTATTAGTCAAGAACTTTGATAACCTGTCCTGCACCGACGGTGCGGCCACCCTCACGGATTGCGAAACGAAGATTCTCGTTCAGAGCAACAGGAGTGATGAGCTGGACATTGATCTCGACATTGTCGCCAGGCATGACCATCTCGATGCCCTCGGGGAGAGTGATCTCACCGGTAACGTCGAGGGTACGGATGAAGAACTGGGGACGATACTTGTTGTGGAAAGGAGTGTGGCGTCCGCCTTCTTCCTTCTTCAGGACGTAGATCTGTCCGAGGAAGTGGGAGTGAGGCTTGATGGAGCCGGGCTTGGCGATAACCTCGCCGCGCTTGACCTCCTTCTTGTCGATACCGCGGAGGAGGAGACCTACGTTGTCACCTGCTTCGCCCTGGTCGAGGAGCTTGCGGAACATCTCGACACCGGTAACGACTGTGGTCTTGGGCTTATCCATGAAACCGACGATTTCTGCAGGGTCACCGACGTGGATGGTACCGGTCTCGATACGTCCGGTAACGACGGTGCCGCGGCCGGTGATGGAGAAGATGTCCTCGATAGGCATGAGGAAAGGCTTCTCGTTCTCACGGACAGGCAGGGGGATGTACTCGTCGACAGCGTCCATGAGCTCGAGCACCTTCTGCTCCCACTGAGGCTCACCGTTGAGTGCGCCGAGTGCGGAACCGCGGATGACGGGGGCGTTGTCACCGTCGAAATCGTACTTACTGAGGAGCTCGCGGACCTCCATTTCGACGAGGTCGAGCATTTCCTCATCCTCTACAAGGTCAACCTTGTTGAGGAAAACGACCATCTTGGGAACGTTCACCTGCTTTGCGAGGAGGACGTGCTCGTTGGTCTGGGGCATGGGACCGTCAGTTGCAGCGACGACGAGGATAGCGCCGTCCATCTGAGCTGCACCGGTAACCATGTTCTTCACGTAATCGGCGTGACCAGGGCAGTCGACATGCGCATAGTGACGATTTGCGGTCTGGTACTCGATGTGAGCGGTGTTGATGGTGATACCGCGCTCCTTCTCCTCGGGAGCGTTGTCGATCTGGTCGAAAGACTTGACCTCACTGAGGCCCTGCTTTGCCAGAACCTGGGTGATAGCAGCGGTCAGAGTGGTTTTGCCGTGGTCAACGTGGCCGATGGTGCCGATGTTGACATGGGGTTTGTCCCTTTTGAATGTTTCTTTTGCCATAATATTATGTATAAAGTTGTTACAAAAATAAACCGGATTTCTCCGGTCTTGAGCCGATGATGGGATTTGAACTCATGACCTCATCCTTACCAAGGATGCGCTCTACCCCTGAGCTACATCGGCAATATTTTGAGCGGGGTAGGAGAATCGAACTCCCATTTTCAGCTTGGAAGGCTGACATAATAGCCGTTATACGAACCCCGCTGGTGGGAAGTATTCTCTTCCGCTTCGTGGGCAAGGATGGATTCGAACCACCGTAGGCGTGCGCCAGCAGATTTACAGTCTGCCCCATTTGGCCACTCTGGTACTTGCCCATAATGTTCTGCGATGAGCCGATGGAGGGAATCGAACCCACGACCTTGAGATTACAAATCACACGCTCTGGCCATCTGAGCTACATCGGCAGTATTTCAATGCCCTTTACAAAGGGATTGCAAAGGTACACATTATTTTGGAATCTCCAAAAACTTTTGAAAGATTTTTTCCATGCTTTCTTTGTCCAGTCCCCAATCCTTCCGCTGCTGAGCCTGCGATGCTTGCGTCACGAACTCATCACCTATGCCGACAGGTACGATCCGGGCCTTGCAGCCGCGCCGGGTAAGGAATTCCGACACCGCCCCGAAAAGCCCTCCGGAGAGGGCGCCGTCTTCCACGGTGACTATTTTGCTGAACTTTGAGGCAATCGATTCCAGGACTTCTGTGTCAAGCGGCTTGACGAAGGGGAAATGGTAGACCGCCACCCTTTCGCCGAAGCCCTCTGCGGCCTCCAGCGCGCGGTTTACGGCCGGCCCCGTGCCCACGACGGCAATTTCACTGCCCGCCTTCAGCTCGATCGCCTTGCCCACAGGCACGGCCTCGAACTCCGCATCCTTCCATCCGGCTCCTTCGCCGTTTCCTCGCGGGTACCTTATTATAAACGGGCCTTTGTCCTGCTGCAGCGCGGTGTACATCAGCTGCTTGAGTTCAAGTTCATTGCGGGGTGCGGATATGACGGTGCCCGGGATGCTGCGGTAGGCGGCCATGTCGAAGGCGCCCTGGTGGGTGGCGCCGTCCTCGCCCACGAGGCCCGCCCGGTCGAAGCAGAGCACTACCGGCAGGTGCTGCAGCGCGATGTCGTGGATGATTTCATCGTAGGCGCGCTGCGAGAATGAGGAATAGATGTTGCAGAACGGGCGCAGGCCTCCGGCGGCAAGGCCGGCCGAGAAGGTGGCTGCGTGCTCCTCCTCTATGCCCACGTCGAAGAAGCGGTCGGGGAAGCGGCGGCCGAATTCGGTCATGCCGCAGCCGCTGGCCATTGCAGGGGTGATGCCGATGATCCTGGAATCGCGTTCGGCAAGGTCGCACAGCACCTGCCCGAACACATCCTGGTAGCGCGCCACGGAGCGGGGGCTGGTCAGTCTCTCGCCTGTTTCGGGGTCGAATTTTCCGGGGGCGTGCCAGGTCACGGGATCCTTTTCGGCGGCTTCGTATCCCTTGCCCTTGACGGTGTAGCAGTGGAGTATGCGGGGGCCGCTGATGCTGGACAGCTTGCGAAGGGTGTTCACGACCGCGGCGATGTCGTTGCCGTCGATGGGACCGAAGTAGCGGAACCCCAGGGCTTCGAAGAGGTCGCCTCCGGTGGGGCTCACGGTCCAGGATTTAATCTTCCGGGTCCAGTTCTGGATGGCCCGTCTGACGCGGCTCTCGCCGAGCTTGCGCCACACCTGGTCCTTGAGGCGGTTGTAGCGCATGCTGGTGGTGAGTTTCAGCAGGTGGTTGTGGAGGGCGCCGATATTGCCGTCGATGGACTGGTTGTTGTCGTTCAGAATCACGAGCAGGTCGGCGCCGCTGGAGCCGGTGTTGTTGAGCCCTTCGAAGGCCAGGCCTCCCGTGAGCGCGCCGTCGCCGATCAGGGCTACGACCTTCTCCTTACGGCCCTGGAGCCTGGCGGCCTCGGCGAGACCGAGGGCGGCGGAGACTGAGGTGGAGGAGTGGCCGGCGCCGAAAGCGTCATGGGGGCTCTCGGATCGGCTGGGGAAGCCGCTGATGCCGTCCCTGGTGCGGTTCTGCCGGAATGCTTCCCGGCGGCCGGTCAATATCTTGTGGGCATAGGCCTGATGGCCGACGTCGAAGACTATCTTGTCGGCGGGGCTGTCGAAGACATAGTGGAATCCCACTATCAGTTCCACGGCGCCGAGGCTGGACGCCACATGGCCGGGATTGACGGCGCAGCACTCCAGGATATAGCGGCGGATTTCTCCGCAAAGCTTTCCGAGTTCTTCCAGGCTCAGGCCCTTGAGGTCGGCGGGTGAATCTATTTTGTCCAGCAGCTCGTACATAATTATCGGTCCACAAAAGTAAGAAAAACTTTTCTACAATCGCGAAAAAGTTCTATATTTGGAACTACTAAAAATATTTTTGATTATGCCATCATTGAATAAAGTAATGCTTATCGGTAACGTTGGAAGAGACCCGGAAGTACGTTACCTCGACCAGGGAGCCGGACAGCCCGGCCAGAGCACCAAAGTTGCAACCTTCACCCTCGCCACCACCGACCGCTACCGCGACCGCAACGGCGAGCTCCGCGAGAACACGGAGTGGCACAATATTGTAGTGTGGAGACAGCTTGCAGACGTTTCGGAAAAATTCATCCGTAAAGGCAGCCAGGTCTATATCGAAGGCCACATCAGGACCCGCTCCTACAACGACCAGCAGGGCCAGAAGAAATTCATGACCGAGATCGTGGCAGACAACCTCCAGCTTCTCGGACGCCGCGAAGGCGAAGGCGTGCCGGCAAGCGGCGGCTACCAGCCTGCCGGTGGCGGCTATCAGCAGCCTCAGGGTGGATATCAGGCGCCCTCATACCAGGCTCCGGCCTACCAGGCCCCTGCCGGCCCCGCCGCTCCTCAGTCGGACGGCTACCGCCGCCGCGACGCCGCTCCGGTCCAGGCCCCTCCGGCTCCGGACCTCGGCGCTCCCGCTCCGGACGACGACCTGCCGTTCTAGCGGCAAATCGTCGCCTTGCGACCCCCATCCTCCTGCACCCCCAGGGGAGAAGGGGAGGTTCCCCTTCCGCGGCTTGCGCCGCTATCCCCTCTCCAGGGCGCGAGTGCAAAGCCAAGTTCCGCGGCTTGCGCCGCTATCCCCTCTCCAGGGTGCGAGTGCAAAGCCAAGGGGTTGATTGTCAAAAGATTATGTGATTGAGGGGTGGTCAAAATGACACCCCCTTAATCATGTAAGCATCTGATTTACAGTACTTAAACTTTGCTCACCACAACTATGAAAAACCATCGTAGATTCCTTCCCGGAGTCATCAATCATTGCTATCAGAACACGAGGGACGGCTTTTTGCTGTTTTACTCCATCTGTGATTATCTTGCTTGTTTTACAATAATCTGTACGGTTGCCCGCCGCCACCATGTGAAGGTTCTTTCTCTATGCCTGATGCCTGATCATCTCCATGGTTCTTTCGTGGCTGATTACATCGAGGAACTATTCGCTTTTGTGGGGCACTATACATCTTCTATCGCGAGGGAAAACAACGAAACCTGCGGCCACGCCGGCCCTCTTTTCAACGAGCCATTCGGAAGCGCACCTAAGCCGGGCGGGAAAAACGGCCGGACTAATCTGATCTATGTAGGCAACAATCCCGTAGAGAGACATCTTGCCGACAAGGCTGAGAATTATCGATGGAATTTTCTAGCGTATGCAGAATCCGACCATCCTTTCTCAGCCCCTATAGTCAAACGCAAGGCATCAGGACCGTTGAAGATCGCTGTCGCCCAAGTGGATGCGCTGCGCCGGAGCAATCGTCCGATACCATACAAGATGCTGAAGAGAATGTTCTCGAGACTCGGCAGAAAGGAAGCCAACCAGTTGACTGACTATATTATAGCCACTTACAACGTGATTGATTATGTGGCTGCCGCAAAGTATTTCGACAATTTTGACGCCATGCTGACGGCAATGCATTCCACAACCGGAAATGAGTACGAGATAGATGAACAGTTCTGCGGAAGGAGAGACGACGTCTACGCCAAAATGACATCCCTTTTGCTCTCGTCTGGAAAATTTCAGGATATTCACGATATTCTAAAACTGTCGCTTGCCGAAAAGATGAGACTGTTCAACTATCTTCTTGGCAAAACCTCTGCTACCAGGGCTCAAATCATGAAATACCTTCGCATTAAGCAACGTCCATAGGAAAATCGTGCGCAAGGTTAATATCTTGATAATGAGCTATTTAACTAATCGTGGGGGTGTCAAAACGACACCCCCACGATTGGCTAAATATTTGCTAATCAATTAGTTGTGGATAACGGCTCCGGCTCTTCTACTCCCTCCTGCTCCTCTCGGCAGCCTGTCGCTGCCCTCGCTGGGGCTCCCGTCGAACTCTTCCTGGCAGCCTGTCGCAGCCCCCGCCGGGCCCCCGCCAGGCCTCTCCCGGCATTGCTGGCTCCCGGAGGCGCCGGGCCCTGTCAGGCCTTGCAAGCCCTGTCAGGCCTTGGGTTTCCCCTCGTCGAGCCGCAGTTCCGGGCGGCGGCGTGAAGCGCCCCGGAGCATGACGGCCACAAACACCGCCACGCAGCCGAGTCCGATGAATATCCACTCGGCTGCTACTGCTGCATCGACGCCTGAGCGGGCCTTGAATATGCGGCCCACGAAGATCGGCACCAGCAGCATTCCCATGTTCTGGATCCAGTAGATGAGGGAGTAAGCCGTGCCCAGATTGCGCTCGGGCACGATTTTCGGCACGCTCGGCCACATTGCCGACGGCACCAGCGAGTAGCCGACACCCAGCAGCGAGATGCCGAAGTATCCCCAGAACGGCACGCCCTGAGGCGCGAATGCAATCACCAGATGCGCCGCCAGCACCAGCACAGACCCGCATATCATCCAAAGCGTGCCCTTGCCCAGTTTGTCCACCAGCGCCCCGAACAGCGGAGTGAACACCACCGTGAAGAACGGAATCATCGTAATCACCCATTTGGCGCTGTCCAGTTCCATGCCGAAGCGCGGAATCACGATCGAAGTGCCGAATTTCTTGAAGGAAATGATGCAGCAGTAGAAAAACACGCAGAGCAGGGAAATCAGGATGAACCTGCCGTTGGTCAGCAGTTTGCCGAGGTCCGAGATCTTGAACTTGTCTTCCTCGCGCACGGCTCCGCGGCCGAAGGTGATGCCGCGCGCCTTGTCGAAGCGGGCGTCCATAGCCACGAAAATGCCCCACAGCAGCACGCCTCCCAGGATGAGAGCTAGGCCGAAAGTCGCGGGGCGTGCAGTCTCCACCAGGGAATACATCTCCCCGGGGGCCTTCTGCGCCACGAGCACCGGCGACAGTATGAAAGCAAGGGCAGTGCCGAGCCGCGCCACGGCCACCTGCGCTCCCATCGCGAACGCCACCGGTCCGTCCTTGAACCATTTGGCAATAGAACGGGTCACGGCCACTCCGGCGATTTCGCTTCCGAGTCCGAACACCATGCATCCGGCATAGGCGAGCAGCAGCGAAGTGCGGGGCTCGAGCCCGCTGCGCAGCGCCACCACCACCAGCCCGGCGCCCAGGGCCATCAGCCCCACGAACACCGAACCTATGATCCGCACCCCGAACACGTCCAGCAGGATGCCGCACACTATGAGCCCGCCGCAAACGCAGAGGAAACTGTAGCCGCCGGCGTAGAAGCCGTAATCGGCGCTGTCCCAGCCGAGCTCAAGGCACTCCGGATGCTGGAATATCTGGGAAAGGGTGGAGAAGCAGTCGTCGAAAAAGTACGACGCGAACATTGGCACCATCAGGCAGATGAGTGCCACCCAGCGTAGTTTCTTGTACATTTATTTCTTTATGTTCGGAAGCTCCAGGCCGTAGGATTTCCTGCGGTCCTCGGCTTTCAGCAACAGACTGAAAATGAAGGCAAGCACGCCGAAGCTCGAGAACACTATCATCGGAATTGTGTAGCCCCCGGTGCTCTGGCGCAGCGAACCGATCAGCATCGGCACGAGGCAGAGGCCTATGTTCTGCACCCAGAATATCAGGCAGTAGGCGCTGCCCAGTATCTTTTCGTCTATGATCTTCGGCACGCTCGGCCACAGGGCGGCGGGCACGAGGGAGAAGCTGACGCCCAGCACTACTATCAGCAGTACTGCAAACCATTTATGAGGGAACACGGGCAGCACGAATGCGAAGCAGAGGTGGCAGGCAATCATGATCACTGAGCCCAGCATCAGCATCGTGGCCCCCTTGCCCACCCGGTCCAGGAAGATGCCCAGAAGCGGAGTCAGGCACATCGCAAGGATGGGGAAGCAGCTGAAGAGGCGGGCAGCCGTGGCCGCATCGATACCCAGGGTCTCCTCCAGGAAATTGGGGGCGTAGCGCTGGAAGGGGAATATGGCGCTGTAGTAGAGCACGCACAGCAGGGCCACGATCCAGAACATCTTGCTCTTGAATATGGCGCCAAGGTCGCTTACGTGGAATTCGTCTTCGGGCGACTTTTCGTCCGTGGCGAGGCCGGCGGCGACGAGCTGGCCATCGAACTTGCGGTCCATCACTCCGAAAATGATGAAGTTGATGAGGCCTATGCAGAGCAGGGCGCCGCAGAATCCCAGAGGGGCGAGTATGCTTCCGCCGGCGGCGTTGGAGATGATGGGGGCAATCCACATCACGGCAAACACACCGAGCCGGGCGATAGCCATCTCAAGTCCCATGGCGAGGGCCATTTCCTTGCCCTTGAACCATTTGGCGAGAATCTTCGACACGTTGGTGCCTTCCATTTCGCAGCCGCATCCGAAAATCATGAAGCCCAGCGAAGCCATCTTGGCGCTTGCGGGCATCTCGACCCACCAGCTGCCCAGCCACTGGGCGAAGCCCGTGGCTTGGAACCAGTCGCTGATACCTACGAACTTGATGGCGGCGCCGGCCACCATGAGGCCCGCCGACAGCACGCCGGAGAAGCGCACTCCCAGCTTGTCGAGAATCACGCCGGCGATAATCAGGAAGCCGCACACGTTCAATATGTACTCGGATGCCGCATACTTGCCGAAGACGCTGCTGTTCCAGCCCAGGTCGCTTTCCACGAGCGATTTCAGCGGGCTCATCACGTCCACGAACATATACGCGAAGAACATCATCAGTGCCACGAGCACAAGCACGGTCCACCGCGCAAGCGGCGAATCGTTCATCAGTTTTGCTATCTTCTCAGCCATATCATAATGATTTTTCAGATTGCTAAGGTAGCAAAAAAAACCATATATTTGTGTTTATGAAGAAAATCATAGTTCTGGCGGTTTTTGCCCTTGCCCTTATGTCCTGCACGGACCCGGATGTGAAATCAGTGCGTGAGCTTGCCCTGCGCGTCGTTCCCGGCAGCGCCGGGGGCTTCGAGTTCGAATGCGCCCCCGCAGATTCCGATTATTTCGCGATTTCCAGCGCTGGCGGCAAAGTGCATATCAAAGGCAACAACGCCGTCTCGATGGCCACCGGCCTGAACTACTACCTGAAATACATCTGCAACGTGGACTACGGCTGGCTGCCTTCCTGCGGCACGCCGGTGCTGCCGGACCCCCTTCCGGAAGTGCCGGAGCCAGTGTGCTGCAAGGCCCGCGTGGACAAGCGTTTCTTCCTTAACTACTGCACTTTCGGCTACACGATGCCCTGGTGGAAGTGGGAAGAATGGGAGCGCTGCATCGACTGGATGGCGCTCAACGGCGTGAACCTGCCGCTCGCCATCACCGGACAGGAAAGCATCTGGTACAAGCTGTGGACGGAAATGGGCCTATCCGACAAGGAGGTGCGCTCATATTTCACGGGCCCGGCGCATCTGCCGTGGCACCGCATGCAGAATATCGACCACTGGGGCGGCCCGCTTCCCCGGAGCTGGCTGGACGGCCAGATGAAGCTCCAGCAGCGCATCGTGCGGCGTGAACGTGCCCTTGGCATGCGTCCGGTGCTTCCTGCGTTCGCCGGTCATGTGCCGGAGGGCCTTATGCGGCTTTACCCGGACGCCCCCATCGACACCCTGGGCAAATGGGCAGGCTACCCCGACGAGTACCGCTGCCTCTTCCTGGATCCCTTGAGCGAACTTTACGCCCGCATACAGAAGCGTTTCCTGACGCTGCAGGAGCGTTACTACGGCAGCAGCCACGTGTACGGGCTGGATATTTTCAACGAAGTGGATCCTCCGAGCTGGGAGCCCGACTACCTTGCGCACGTGAGCCGGCAGGTCTATGAGACGCTGTCGGCCGCCGACCCGGAAGCGGTGTGGCTGCAGATGGGATGGATGTTCTACTACGACCGCAAGAAATGGACGCCGGAGCGCGTGGAGGCATATCTTGGAGCCGTGCCCGCGGAGCGCCAGCTGATTCTCGACTATTGTTGTGAGCGGGATGAAGTCTGGCGCCGCACCGAATCGTTCTTCGGCGTGCCCTACATCTGGTGCTATCTGGGCAACTTCGGGGGCAACACCCATCTGGCTGGCCCCTACCACAGCGTCGAGGAACGCATCGCCGGCACCTATGCCCAGGGCGGCTCCAATTTCAGCGGCATAGGCTGCACCCTGGAGGGCTTCGACTGCAATCCGCATATGTATGAATACGTGCTCGAACAGGCCTGGACGCTGCCGGAACGCGACTGGACGGCCCGTTTTGCCGACAGGCGCCTGGGATATGCGGAGGAGAACCAGCGTGAGGCGTGGAAACTGCTCTGTGACAGCGTGTATGTGCGGCACTCCGGGTCTTTCCTGGGCACCATGGCAAATGCGCGCCCCTATATCGGCAAGAAGAGCAGCCACACCTTTGCGGGCGCAAGCTATAGCAACGGGACGCTGCGCCGCGCAATAGGCCTGATGCTCGAGGCCGACGGCATAGGCACGGCCTACGAGTTCGACCTGGTGAACCTCACCCGCCAGTGGCTTGGCAACCTCTCCACCGGCATTTTCGAAGAATGGACTGAGGCCTTCAAGCATCAGGACTCGGCGGCAATGCAGGCCGCTGCCGCGCGTATGCTGGAAATTGTCGACGATATGGACAGGCTCACCGGCACCCAGAGTTTCTTCCTTGCCGGCAAGTGGATCTCCGACGCCCGCAGCTGGGGCGCAAATCCCGCTGAATCAGATTATTTCGAGCGAAACGCCCGCAACATTATCACGACCTGGAGCGATGCCGGCATGACGCTCAACGACTACGCCGGCCGCGAGTGGAACGGCTTGCTCGCCACATATTCGAAGCACCGTTGGGAGAGCTTCTTTGAAGCGGCTTCAGCGGGCCTCGCCTCCGGCGACGGCGAGTGGTACGGGCGCTGGCTGAAGGAAGTCAAGGCTTTCGAGCGCGCCTGGGGCGAAGAACTCCGCGGCCAGTTCGCCTCGGAACCCTACGGTGACCCTATACCCACCGTCCAGGAGCTTTACTCTAAATGGTATCCCCATTAGCCTGCCGCTGGCGCACGGCTTCGAAAAGCAGGATGGCGGCGCTCACGGACACGTTCAGCGAGTCCAGCGAGCCCAGCATGGGGATGCGGATATGGGCGTCGGCCGCCTCGCGCCAGCGGTCTGAAAGCCCGGTGCTCTCGGTGCCCATCACCAGGGCCGTGGGGAGAGTCAGGTCGCAGTCGTAATAGGCCGATGAATCCTGAAGCTGGGCCGTGAGGATACGTATCTTATTGCGTTTGAGCCAATTGATGGCTTCGGCCGAGGTGCAGGCTACGGTCGGGACCGTAAATACAGCTCCGATGGAGGCGCGGATTACGTTGGGGTTATAGATGTCGGTGAGGGGGTCGCAGATGAGGAGGGCGTCGGCTCCGGCGGCGTCGGCGCTGCGGAGCACTGCTCCCAGATTGCCGGGCTTCTCGACGCTTTCCAGCACTGCTATCAGCGGATTGTCCGGCAGGCGGAGGTCTTCCAGGGGAAGGTTCCTGGTAAACACTTCCGCGATAATGCCCTCTGTACTTCCACGGTAAGCTATGCGCTCATAGACCTCCCGGCTAACCTCAAATACCTTCGCTCTGCCGTTAGGGGTCCATTTCCCCGAACCCTTATCGTCATTTTGGACCGAATTTGCTGTTACGGGTGCATTGCTATGTACCTCTATCGGCGGCAGCGGGGCTTCCGGGGCCGTCTCCCCTGAAGCCAAATCCGCCCATGCCCGCGGCCAGCATAGCTCCGGGCACATGAAGACGGTGTCGACGGTGAAACCGGCGCCGAGGCAATGCTCGAGCTCCCGCTGCCCCTCCACAACGAAAAGCCCCGTCTCCCGCCGCAGGGAAGAATCCTTCTGCAGCGCAAGCAGGCGCTTAATCTTAGGGTTCTGCGCGGAAGTGATCAGTTCCGGACCCGGCATGCTACTCCTTCTCCGCCTCTTTCTTCAACGACTTCTCAGGCCTCATCTGGGGGAAGAACAGCACATCCTGGATAGTCGTCTGGCCGGTCATGAACATGGTCAGGCGGTCGATACCCATTCCGAGACCGGAAGTCGGCGGCATACCGTACTCCAGGGCGCGCACGAAGTCCATGTCGATATACATGGCCTCGTCGTCGCCCTTGCTCTTCAAGGCGGCCTGCTCCTCGAAACGCTCCAGCTGGTCGATAGGATCGTTCAGCTCCGAATAGGCGTTGGCCAGCTCCTTGCCGCAGACGAACAGTTCGAAGCGCTCCGTGAGCGTGGGGTCGGTGCGGTGGCGCTTGGTCAGAGGAGACATTTCCACGGGATAATCGATGATATAGGTGGGCTGCACCAGTTTCTCCTCGCAGTAGGTCCCGAAGATGGCGTCGATAAGCTTGCCCTTGCCCATTGAAGGCTCGATATCCACGTTCAGGCGCTTGCAGGTGGCGCGGAGTTCGTCTTCGGACATGCCCTTCACGTCCACGCCGGCGTACTCCTTGATTGCCTCCAGGATAGGCAGGCGGCGGTAGGGACCGGCGAAATCAACTTCCTGGCCGGCGATGTCCACCTTGGTGGTGCCGTTCACGGCGACCGCAATCTTCTCAAGCATCTTCTCCACGAAGGCCATCATCCAGTTGTAGTCCTTGTAGGCGACGTAGATCTCCATACAGGTGAACTCCGGATTGTGGGTCTTGTCCATGCCCTCGTTGCGGAAGTCCTTGGCGAACTCATAGACTCCGCTGTAGCCGCCCACGATGAGGCGCTTTAGGTAGAGCTCGTTGGCAATTCTCAGGTACAGGGGGATGTCCAGGGCGTTGTGGTGGGTCACGAAAGGCCTTGCGGTGGCGCCGCCCGGGATGCTCTGCAGGATGGGGGTCTCCACCTCGAGGCAGCCGGCTGCGTTGAAGTACTCACGCATCGTGGCGATGATTTTCGCCCTCTTCACGAACACGTCCTTGACCTGCGGATTCACGATGAGATCCACGTAGCGCTGGCGGTAGCGGAGCTCGGGGTCGGTCACGGCGTCGAACACCTGGCCCTCGGCCTCCTTCACGATGGGAAGCACGCGGAGCGACTTGCTCAGCAGGGTCAGTTCCTTCGCGTGGACGCTGAGCTGGCCGGTCTGGGTGATGAACGCAAATCCCTTGATGCCTATGATGTCACCTATGTCCAGAAGTTTCTTCCAGACGGTATTGTACATGGTCTTGTCTTCGCCGGGGCAGATCTCGTCGCGCTTGACGTAGATCTGGATGCGTCCGCTTTCGTCCTGCAGTTCGCCGAAGGATGCGGCGCCCATGATGCGCCTGCTCATCAGGCGGCCTGCGATGCACACTTCGTTAAAATTCTGTTTGTCAGGATCATAGCCGGCGGTAATCTCTGCGGCTGTGGCGTTGACGGGGTATTCGGCTGCGGGATAGGGGTCGATTCCGGCCTCCCTGAGCTTCGCCAGCGATTCGCGGCGAATCTGCTCCTGTTCACTAAGTTCGATATTCATAAGAATACAAACCTACACAATTCGGACAACTTTACCAAAACTTTCTCTGAAAAATACGTCTGGCGTAAGTTCAGTACTGCCGTCCTTCATAAGACGTATGAAGACGGGGCGGAAGAATAAAACGGCAAAATTTATTTATCTTTTGCCGATTTATTGTTATATTGCGCAAAACTTGAGCTTATGAGAGTCGCCAAGTATGAAAAAGAAGTACAGACCGTACTGAACGAAAAGGTATTTGTGACCGTGAATGACATTGCGGCTGTGTGTCCCGGAATGCCTATGCCTTCTGTATATTCAAAGGTCAATAAACTCATTAAGGAGAGGAAACTGTCCGTTATGGGCAAAGGAAAATATGTATCGGCGCCAAAAGCAGGACTCAGTTATGAAATTACCCCTTGGATGAAGGATGTAAATGATTATCTGATTGCAACCTGCATAGGCATCAATGTATGTATGACAGAGAAAGAAGGTAATCTGTTCGTTCAGGTGCACAAATCAGCTCTGGTCAAGGTGGAATCAGAGCTTAAGAAACGTTATTCAAATGTAATCTGCAAAGATGACTTCAGCAACTTTCCTCTGAATCTGGAAGGGTACATAGTAATTGAAAGGCTTATTACAGAAAGTCCTGTCGCCATAGAAAATGGAATGATAGTTCCCTCGATGGAAAAGACCATAGTGGACTTGATATGCGATAAAGACGGGGAAGCTATCGATAGGCTTTCTTTTCAGAAGACCGTTGAATCCCGTCCTTTTAATCTGGACAGTATGATGCGGTATGCTGCGAGAAGAGGGGTAAAAGAAGAAGCGTCGGCTATGGTTTCATACCTGGACTCATCCAGACTGGAAATGATGGCAAAGGTGCAGAAGTATCTCTCTACAATTCCAGTTCGCAAAGCGTGGGTATTCGGTTCGTTTGCAAGGGGAGAAGAAACACCGGCAAGCGATCTCGATCTACTGGTAGACTATATGGTGGACGCCAAACTATCCCTGCTGGACGTAATCAAGTACAAACTACAGTTGGAATCCATCGTAGGCCGGGAAGTGGATCTAATTGAAAACGGCTACCTGAAACCGTTCGCAATTGCCTCTGCCGAACGAGATAAATACTTAATTTATGAGAGATAAAGTCAACGATTCTGCCCGCCTCGACCTGATGCTTGAGGCGATTGCGAACATCGAAGAGTTCATAGTCGGAACACAATCCGCCGAATCATTCAGAAGCAATAAATTATTATGCCACGCCGTAGTATATAACCTACAATGCATAGGAGAAAATGTTTACCGGCTTTCACGGGACTACATACGGAATCATCCGGGAATTGACTGGAATTCGATAGAAGGTCTCCGCCATATTCTCGTGCACGACTATTATACTGTAAATATGGAGATGGTGTGGGAGATTCTTCAAAAGGACCTTCCAATACTAAAGGAGTATCTGGAAAAGAGCTGACGATGCTTCTTAAAAAGAGTGTCGTCGATTGTATTAGTTCTGATAGCAGCCTGGCCAGAAGGTGGCTACCTTCATATTGCTGTTGGTGTCGGTGCCCCAGTGGATTCTGCCGTCAACATCTTTAGTAGTCTTGTTATAGTAAGAGAGTACTTCGGTGTTATTTGTATCGCACCAGATGGATTGTGAATCTTTCCCGTTTTGTTCATAGCAAAAATAATTGCTATATTTGTAAACTATGACGAAGGAATGCAAATGGATAGTGAAGGAAGCGGCCGATCCGGCCAAGGTGGACAAACTGTCCGCCGAGGTGGGAATTGACCGTGTGCTTGCCCAGTTGCTCGTGGCCCGCGGCGTGGAGACCTTCGAGGAGGCCCGCCGCTTTTTCCGTCCTTCGCTCGACGACCTTTTCGACCCCTTCCTGATGAAGGACATGGATGCCGCCGTGGAGCGCCTCCACGCCGCCATCACTTCCGGCGAAAAGATCCTCGTGTACGGCGACTACGACGTGGACGGCACCACCGCCGTCGCCCTTGTGTTCTCCTTCATCCGCCGTTTCACCCCCAACGTAGATTTCTATATTCCGGACCGTTATGACGAAGGCTACGGAGTGTCCTACAAGGGCATAGACTGGGCGTTCGAAGGCGGATTCGGGCTCATAATCACCCTCGATTGCGGCATCAAGGCCATCGACAAGGCCGAGTATGCCCGCACCAAGGGCGTGGACATGATAATCTGCGACCACCACCTTCCCGAAGACACCCTTCCCGACGTGGTGGCGGTGCTCGACCCCAAGCGCGAAGACTGCAACTATCCCTTCGACGACCTGTCCGGCTGCGGGGTGGGCTTCAAGCTCGTGCAGGCATACTCCCAGCGTTATGGAGTGCCTTTCGAAAGTCTCGTGCCCCTGCTGGACCTGCTGGTGGTCAGTATCGCGTCCGACCTCGTCACGATGGTCGGAGAGAACCGTACCCTCAGCCATTTCGGCCTCAAGCAGCTCAATGAGAACCCCCACAAGGGGCTTCTTGCCATGATCAACCTCTCAAACCTCGAGCCCGGCCACATCACTATCGACGACATAGTCTTCAAGATAGGCCCCCGCATCAACGCCGCCGGCCGCATGGAATCAGGCCGTCTCGCGGTGGAGCTTCTGACCGCCGAAGACGTGGATCAGGCCATGTTCATAGGGGAGAAGATCAACGCCAACAACAACGACCGCAAGAGCATCGACCGCGAGGTCACGAAAGAGGCCCTGGAGATGGTGGAAAGCGGCAGCTGCCTTGCCCGCGAAAACGCCACAGTGGTCTATAACCCGCGCTGGAGCAAGGGAATAGTCGGCATCGTGGCTTCCCGCCTCGTGGAGGCATACTATAAGCCCACTGTGGTGCTGACCAAGTCCAACGGTTTCATCACGGGCTCTGCCCGCAGCATCGCCGGCTTCGACCTTTATGAAGCGATAGAGAGCTGCGCCGACCTGCTGGAGAATTTCGGCGGCCACGTCTACGCTGCCGGCCTGACGCTTAAGGAAGAGAACCTGGAGGAGTTTGCCCGCCGCATAGACAGTTTCATCGCAGGCAAGATCACGGCCGAGATGCTGGTGCCGGTGGTGGATATCGACGCCCGCCTCGACTTCTCCCAGATCACTCCGAAATTCTTCCGCATACTCAAGCAGTTCCAGCCCTTCGGCCCCGGCAACGGCAACCCTGTTTTCATGACTGAAAACGTCTACGACGCGGGCAACGGCCGCAAGGTCGGCGCCGGCGGGGTGCATCTCAAACTGGATCTGATCCAGGAGTCCCAGCCCTACCACCAGATTGCCGCCATTGCCTTTAACATGGCCGAATACTACGACTACATCAAGTCCGGCAATCCCCTGGACGTCTGCTATTCCATAGTCGAGAACTACTACCGCGGCAATTCCACGATACAGCTCCGGGTCAAGGACCTCCGGGAGAGGGAAGAGCTGATTTGAGCCCTTCCCCTACTCGGTTATTACAATCTTAAGAACTATAGGGCATTCTATTGCATTGCATTCAAGCAATGTCGACATTTCGCTCGGGAAAGTCGTGAGCGAATGAACTGCAAGGGCCTTGTATGTGCCAGGCAATTTTTCTTTGGCTGCATAGGTCCTGATGTTGACCGCGGTCTCCGACCCTGATTCAAAGGAGCACAGGACTTGGGCATTTGCCTGGGACGCTGCATTCCTGACGCCGCGCTTCCTGGTAAGTTTCTCGACTTCGGAGAAGACGTACCCTCTCTTCTGGAACATCTCGGCCAGGTCAACCCTGACAGCTTTGCGCTTCTGGCCGTCTGCTTCGAAGAAATCCGCGACCTTCAGGTTGACGTCAAGAGTGTCGGTGTAGCGGCTGTACCATGTCATCTCCACAGGGAAGGCGGAAGAGCCGCCATAGCGGTCGAATGCGTGAATCTTTCCTGAAACCTTGATGGTGGTGTGCTTAGTGGTATCCATCAGGGCTTTCCATTCGACCTTGGATGTATCCGGGAGGAAACGTACATATCCTGAATCCCTGTGAGGCTCCATGATGACGATGGAATCTTTCTTGGAATTGCCCTCGAAAGCGAATGAACGCAGGTTTTTGCAGGAATAGGTGCGGGTGTCGCTATTGTCCTTCTCGTTGCGGTATGTGCGGTGGTCGAAGGAGAAGCAGATACTGCCAAGGGTTTCGGTCCACACTTCGATGTACTTGTCCTCCTGACCCTGCTGACCCTGCTGACCTTGCTGTCCCTGCGGATCCTGCTGTCCCTGCTGCGAGGGCACCTTGACAGACTTCATCTGGGCGTGGGTGACATTGCCGCGGCCATAGCCCCAGTTGGTCAGGCCTTCGTCGGGTTTGGGCATCATCACGAGCTGGAAAGGAGTGGAGCTGACATACTGGACCTTCTTCTCCTTGTCGAGGTAGGCGCCGACCAGCGAGAATATATTGTCATCGATCAGGTTGCGCGTCTCGGTGGTCTTAAGGCGGAGTACATACTGACCGTCAGTTTCCTCGTTCGCGGCTGTTCTGCTTTTTCCGAGGGAATCGGCCACAAAGTTCTTCGATTCGGTTATGTAACTGGCCCTTGTCTCGGGGGCGTAGAGGAACTTCTTCGAAGACATGTTGTCAAGAACCACCATATCCTTCGTGAAAGGAACCCCGGAGGGATTAACCCTGAAAAGGAACAGATAGGGCAGGCCTTTGGTGATGGTGTCCGCCTGTGCGTAGTTGACAAATCCGAAAATGGCGTCGCTCACCTTGAGCCCCGCAACCACGTCTTCCAGGGCCTTGACCCTTGCCTCCAGATCCGCGATTTTCGTCTCGAGGGCGTCGACCTCATCGTCGATGCGCTGTTGGACGGCGCCGATTTCCTGGGCGATCTTCTGGTCGATAACGCCGTTGTTTTCGGAGATGGCATCCGCTATGGCCTTCTTGTATGCCTCAGTGAGTTCTTCCTTGGCCTTGTCGAGTTCGGTTTTAATCTTTTCTATTTCAGAATTGACGGACTCGGTAGTGGCGAGAGCGGACAGCTTGGCGTCCATGGCCGCAATGTCGTAATATCCGGAGAGCGCATCACCCACCCATGACTTCAATGACTCTTCGAGCTCGGTGAGCTGAGTGCCGGCGGTTAATTTGCTGACTTCTTCCTGAAGCTGCGAGAACTGCTCCAGGGTGCAGTATGTCGTCTTGAGGCTTTCTATAAGATTGGCCACGGTGTCGGATAGGGTCTGATACTGCTCCAATGTAGCGAAAGTCGCCGTGACCCAGTTCTTTTCATTGGAGAGAGATTCCTCGAGGAAGCTTCTCAGGTTCTTGATCAAATCTTCAAGTTCCGTGTCTTTCTTGCCCAGCTCCTCCCTGGCCTTTTGAAGGGCTTGAATGGAGGCTGCGATTCCTTCGTCTCCGTCAATCTGGCTGCTGAGCTTTTGGATGAGGTCCTCCAACTGGCCGTCTTTTATCTCCAGGTCCTCGCGCGCACCGGTGAGTGCCTTGATGGTCCCTTCGATCGAAGATATCTGCTCGTCGATGGATGATATTTTAGACCCTTCAAGGATTGTCAGGCGGGACTCGAGGTCATCCAGTTCCTTTTCGATTGCACGGCATCCCAGCAGCATAAAAGGGATGATCAGAAATGGCAGTAAACGTTTCATTTTTTCGGCTTGTTTTTTATCGGGGTAAAGATATATAATCCGTACTTTTTATAATTATTAATGTGTGGCTGAATCACTTGCGTTGTGGCGGAATGATTCGCACAACTTGGACTGGTGCGGGGCCTGACGGCTCAACGAAGCACGCGCCTGAGCGCCCATGCGTACCAAAGCTCGACGCCTATCGTGACGATTTCCATCACCAGCATTCCCCAGGTCTTCTCAATCAGGCCGGTCACATAGAAGAGGACCGGCACCAGATTCAGCACAAGGATGCGGACTGCCATCCACAGGCCTGCCAGGCCAAGCCGCCCACGGTACCAGATAAACAATAAAACCCCCAAAGGCAGGTAGATAAGCGGCAGAAATGTCGCGACGATGGCCGAAACCCCGTGGAACTTGTCTCCCATGCATACGATCAGGAAACCAAGTATATTGGCGGCGATGGTTATCCACCACAAAACCGTTAAAGGATGATGCAGCGTCTTCATCCCCCGCATGAATGCATAATAGATAATCACCATTCCCAGCGTTGTCAGGATGGCGAATGGGATGGATGCGTGATTGAGCAGCCATTCTTGTATTGAATGGTGCGAACAGACTGCCGCCGCGATCATGACTGCAAAGGATGCATCCAGGACGGGACGCGGCAGGCCGCTTTGGATGGTGTTGATGGGTTGTTTTCTATTCACGGTGCTACAAAAATAGAGAATTATATTAAGGTATCGGGGAAATGACTCATTTTTAGCTGGATATGCCTTGTTTTTGGCCATAATGAAGCCATTTTTGCCGATATATGGTTAATCTTGCCAAAATTATATTCGTTAAATTTGCAAGATAACACGTGCATTTTTATGGTTGATGCTTCATACGTTGTGGTTCTTGCGGTTGTCATTTGTTTCCTTGCGCTGTTTGTCGTGATCATTATGCTGATACGGACAACCAGGAAGGTAGTCGACAATACGAATATCTTGATTAAAAAAGAAGCGGACACGTCTGTCGCCGCCTCTCCTGTGGACGTGATCAAGCAGGATCTTTCCTCAATGAATCAACCTGCCAGGATGGATGATTCGCAGCTGATGGCGTGGATGGACGCCAAAATGGATGAGATGTCTTTGTGCCAGAATCCGGAGTTGGATTTGAAAACGGCTTCGGAAGCCCTGGGGATTTCCCAAAGGCGGATAGTCCGAGTACTTAAGAGCCAGCCGCAATATGGAACTTTCGCCGTGTATCTCACGGAAAAGCGTCTTGCAAAGGCCTGCCTGATGCTTAAGAGCCATCCCCAATATACTATCGAAGCAATCTGCCTGGATTCCGGATTCCGGACACGGCGGACTTTCCAGACAATATTCAAATCCCGCCTGGGAATAAGCCCTTCCGAGTACAGGAGTGCAGTGCGTAACAATTGATATATAAACAATTAACAAATATGAGACTCGACAGAATAATCGTCATCGCCGGTTTATTGCTGGCGCTGGTGGCGTGCAAACAGGAAAAACCCGTTTATGTCACCGTCAATGAAGAGTTCAATATCGTGGTGGACAACACCACGGAGACTGTCAGGATGGTGATCGAAGGTGGCTTCAATCCCCATGTCAGGCAGGTGGTTTCCAATGCCGACTGGCTTCAGGTCAGTTATACCGGAACCATCAAGCTCGGTGAGTTCAAGGATCCGGACACGGGATTCTTCTGGCTCAGCGGAGGTGAGTATCCTCAGTTCGAACTATCCTACACTACTTATGAATATCTGGATGAGTATGACGAGAGGGAAACCGATGTGGTAATCACTACTGAGTCCGGCAATACGCTGACGATCCACGTGACCCAGGGCGACCGGAATCTGGAACCGGATGATGAAAAGCCAAACTACTGCTTCGCGCCCACCGAAAAGGGCATCTTCCTGGTGTTGAACACGGGAGGCGGTATGGGCGGCCCCAAGTTGAGCGACATAAAGTCTGCGAATACGGACTTTGAAGCCGACTGGACCCAGGAAGAGGCCATCTAC
>JAEEGH010001625.1_pt1 | contig 63703 bp, 45 predicted proteins | sample 9134181 | NCBI WGS metagenome assembly JAEEGH01 (sample SAMN16246544, study PRJNA631951) | gut metagenome | biome: gut microbiome; feature: rumen; material: DP-attached | host: Bos | place: Iran: Karaj | collected 2018-10
TGATTTTGAAGACCTCCGTGCCATCTACGAGGAGTTCCAGACCGAAGATGCCGAGGAAATCAAGGAAATCGAGAAGACTACCAACCATGACGTGAAGGCGGTGGAATATTTCCTGAAACGCCAGTTCGACGAGATGGGACTCGAGAAATGGAAAGAGTTCCTGCATTTCGGCTTGACCTCGCAGGACATCAACAACACCGCCGTGCCGCTCTCCATGATGGAAGCCCACAAGCTGGTGGTGAAGCCTGCCATCGAGGAGGTCATCGACAAGCTGAAAGGCATGGCCAAAGAGTGGCGCGACATCCCGATGCTCGCCCGCACCCACGGCCAGCCTGCCAGTCCCACCCACCTCGGCAAAGAGATTTACGTGTTCGTAGAACGTCTCGACGATCAGCTGAAGATGCTCAACAACGTGCCCTTCACTGCCAAGTTCGGCGGTGCCACAGGTAACATGAACGCCCATAAGGTGGCCTATCCTGATATCGACTGGCCGGCTTTTGCCAAGAGTTTTGTAGAGAAGAGCCTCAAGCTTAAACGCCAGAAGACCACCACCCAGATTGAGCATTACGACTATATGGCCGCATACTTCGATGCCCTGCGTCGCATCAATACCATTTTGATCGACCTGTCGCGCGACATCTGGATGTACGTCTCCATGGAATACTTCAAGCAGAAGATCAAGGCTGGGGAAGTCGGCTCGTCGGCGATGCCCCATAAAGTCAACCCCATCGACTTCGAGAACGCTGAAGGCAACCTCGGCATGGCCAACGCCATCCTCACCTTCCTGAGCACCAAGCTTCCCATCAGCAGGTTACAGCGCGACCTCACCGACTCCACCGTTACCCGCAACATCGGCGTACCAATAGCCCACACCTTAATTGCCGTTAAATCCCTGTTAAAAGGTTTGGATAAGCTGCTGCTCAACGAGGACAAGATCCGCCAAGACCTACAACAGAACTATGCCGTGGTAGCTGAAGCCATTCAAACGATACTGCGCCGCGAGGAGATTGAAGGAGCCTACGAGTTGCTGAAAGAACTCACCCGGACCAACAAGCACATCGACAAGGAGACCATCGACGAGTTCATCAACAAACTCCCCGTGAAAGAAAACATCAAAGAAGAACTGAGAGCCATCACACCGGAGAATTACACGGGATTCAACTATTAAAGCATGTCGAAAAACCGTCCTTTCCACCGGATCCTCTCTTACGTAAAACCTTATTGGTTCTACATCCTGTTGAATTTGATATTCAACTTGATGGCCATTTTCTTCTCCCTTTTTTCTTTCGCTCTGGTGGTGCCTTTTCTCAACTTGCTTTTCCAGACCGATGCCATCGAGGCCGTTGCCAAACCCGAATTCCATCTCTCTTCTGACTATCTGACCAGTTATCTGAATTATCAGATGAGCAACCTCATCCTCGAGAACGGCCATAGTTATGCATTGGCATTCATCTGTTTCTTCCTGCTCATCGCTTTCTTCTTCCGCAATGTCGGAAGGTTCTTTGCCTGCTTCTTTATGGCCAAAGCCCGGGTGGGTGCCATCAAAGACCTGAGGAGCGACATCTATAACAAGATTTTGATTTTGCCGCTTTCTTTCTACAGCAATCAAAAGAAGGGCGACATCATGGCTCGCATCACCACCGACGTGCAGGAGGTGGAGGTCTCCATCCTCAACTGGATTGAGATGCTGATTAAGGACCCATTGACCATTATCCTCTATTTCGTTTTCATGCTCAGTTTGAGTCCAAAACTAACCTTGTTCGTGCTGGTTGTCCTGCCCATTGCGGGTTTCCTCATTGGTAAAGTAGGCAAAGCCCTCAAAAAACAGTCGAAGGAAAGCCAAAACCGACTCGCGGGGATGATCTCCACCATCGAGGAGTCAATCTCGGGGTTACGCATCATCAAAGGATTCAACGCCATCCGCTATTCAAGCGAAAAGTTCGCCGAGCAAAACGAACAGTATTCCAAGACCTTGGTCGGTGTTCATCGCAAACGAGAGATGAGTTCTCCCATGAGCGAGTTCCTCTCCGCCATTGTGGTCATCATCGTATTATGGTTTGGCGGCAAGCTGATTCTTGGAGGCGGAAGCAGTATTGGAGCAGCGGATTTCATCACTTATATAGTAGTGTTTTCGCAAATCATCTCTCCAGCAAAATCGTTCTCGCAAGGTTATTACAACATCCAGAAAGGCGTGGCCTCAGCGGAGCGCATTTTCGAGATTCTGGATGCCGACGAGGTGATTACAGAAAAAGAAAACGCCCTGAGTATTAAAGATTTCAATCATCAAATCGAGTACAAAGACGTAAGTTTCCGTTACGCAAAAGACGATGTGCTGAAAGACATCAACCTTATTATTAATAAAGGTAAGATTGTCGCGCTCGTTGGGGAAAGCGGAGGAGGCAAATCAACGATGATTGATTTGCTGCCACGTTTCTACGATGTGTGTGAAGGGCGGATTATGATTGACGGCCATGATATCCGGGATTATAAGATCAACGACTTGAGAGGCTTGATGGGCATTGTCACTCAAGACACCATCCTTTTCAACGACACGGTGTTCAACAACATCGCTTTCGGCATGGAGAACGTGTCGAAGGAGGCCGTCATCGAAGCCGCCAAGATTGCCAACGCCCATGAGTTCATCATGGAGATGGAACATGGTTACGACACTGCCATTGGCGATCGGGGCATGAATCTCAGTGGAGGTCAGCGGCAGCGTTTGAGCATTGCCCGCGCCGTGCTCAAGAACCCACCTATATTAATATTAGATGAGGCCACTTCCTCTTTGGACACTGAGAGCGAGCGTTTGGTGCAGGATGCCCTGTCGAAGGTGATGAGCCAGCGCACTTCCATTGTGATTGCGCACAGGCTTTCCACCATCCAACATGCCGACGAGATCATTGTGCTTCAGAAAGGACAGATCATCGAGCGAGGCAGACATGAGGAACTCATCGCCCTTGGAGGGATTTACAAAAAGCTCACTGATCTGCAATCATTTCAATAATTTTTTGTATTTTAGCCGATTCTAACAAACAAAATCAATCATCTAAAGAATAAAGCCTATGACAATCCAAGAATTACAGCCCAGTGGCATCTGGAGAAACTTTTACAGCTTGACGCAGATTCCGCGTCCATCGAAAAAAGAAGCCAAAGTAATCGCCTTCATGAAGAAATGGGGCGAGGATCACGGTTTGGAGACTATGGTTGATGACTGCGGCAACGTCATCATGCGTAAACCCGCCACTCCAGGCATGGAGAACCGTAAGGGTGTCATCCTGCAAGCCCATCTTGACATGGTGCCGCAGAAAAACGACGGCAATCCGCATGATTTTGAAAACGACCCCATCGAGACTCATATCGAAAACGGTTGGGTGAAAGCCAACGGCACCACCCTCGGCGCTGACGACGGTCTGGGAGCCGCTGCTGCCATGGCAGTGCTCGAAGCCACCAATCTGGAACACGGTCCCGTTGAAGCCCTCTTCACCATCGACGAAGAGACGGGCATGACTGGCGCCAACTTGCTGAAACTCGGTGTGCTGCAAGGCGACATCCTGCTCAATATGGACTCCGAAACCGAAGGCGAGCTCTACGTGGGCTGCGCCGGCGGCGTGGACAACATCGGCACCTGGACTCCCAAATATGAAGACGTGCCTGCTGGCATGGTCGCCTACAAGCTCTTCGTGAAAGGCCTCAAAGGCGGACACTCCGGCATGGACATCAACCTAGGCCGTGCCAATGCCAACAAGGTGCTCAACACCATGATGCTCATGGCCGCTGAGAAATACGGTCTCCGCATGGCATGCATCGACGGCGGCAGCCTTCGCAACGCCATCCCCAGAGAGGCCATGGCCATCGTCGTCGTACCCGAAAGCAAAAAAGCCGCGTTTGAAGCCTACGCCAAGGAATACGAAGCCCTCGTAAAAGAACAATTTGCTGGCATTGAACCTGAAGCTGCCATCCTCTGTGAAGCCACGGAGATGCCGAAACAAGTGATCGACATCAAGACCCAGAACAACCTGTTCACGGGCATCGCCAAGTACCCCAACGGTGTCATCGCCATGTCGAAAGACTTTGACGGCACGGTGGAGACCTCTTCAAACCTCGCCACCATCAAGATGGAAAAAGGCAAGATCGTTTGCGCTTCCCTCACCCGCAGTCTTGTCGATGCAGACAAGGACAAGTTAGCCGCCCAAATCCGCAAGAACCTCCAGGACAACGGTGCTGAAGCCTACTCCACTGGCGACTATCCAGGATGGAAACCGAACATCCACTCACCCATCCTCAACACGATGAAGACCGTCTATAAGGAGAAGTTCGGCAAAGAGCCCAAAGTCATGGTCATCCACGCCGGCCTTGAGTGCGGCATCCTGGGATCCAAGTACCCGCATTGGGATATGGTGAGCTTCGGGCCGACCCTCGTACACCCTCATTCACCCGACGAAGCCCTGCTCATCGAGAGCGTGGCTCCATTCTGGGATTTCGTAGTGGAAACACTGAAAAACATCCCGTTAAAGGACACTGTAGCTTGACATAAAAAACAGGAAAGTAATCTTTTTTGACATTTTTTCAAAAAAAAGTTGCACGTAAGGTTTTTATTCGTAATTTTGCAGTCCCAAAACAAGGGGTATTTATTTTTCAGAAATAAACAAACACATATACGAAAATGAAACGCACTTATCAACCTTCGAACAGAAAACGCAGAAACAAGCATGGTTTCAGAGAAAGAATGTCAACTGCCAACGGCCGCAAGGTGTTAGCCCGCAGAAGAGCTAAAGGCAGAAAGAAACTTACTGTTTCCGACGAATACTAAATAAAGATATTAGAAGCCGTTTCTATTTCTTATTTAAGGTATTACAGAAGGCGACCCGATTCGGAGTCGCCTTTTGTTTTTGGGATGAAAAAGACAGGAGGAAGGAGGCCCATCGGCTCCTGTCTTCTTACTTCTTAAATACCCTATACACAATTTCTTCGCCCCGCCGAGCAAGACGCATCCGTTGGCGTTGCTCCTCAGATAGTTCATAATAAAGCCTGTCCTCATCGACTTCAAAGCCCGCTTTGCGCAGCACATCGCCGTAGTCACGGCCAAACTGACGAACATGGTCGTATTGACCGTAGAGGCGCTGACGCTCCTTAGGGTCTGTAACCGTGGGATCCTCGAAGGTGTCCACATCGGGGTTGATAGGCACCAACAGGATAGCCCAGCCGTGGGGTCTCAAGATACGCTGAATCTCTTTGAAAGCCTTGTTCACATCAGCCACATGCTCCAACACATGGTTGCAAATCACCACATCGTATGAGTTGTCAGGTTGGGCGATGTTGGTGACATCAAGATGCAAGTCGGCGATTGGCGAATCCAGATCAGCCGTGGTATAATCGAGATTCTTCAAGGCACGGAAGCGTTTCAGATAAGGCTGTTCCGGCGCAAAATGCAACACCTTCAACGGAGCGGTGAAAAAGTCCGTCTTCTCTTTCAAATAAAGCCAAAGCAGGCGATGACGCTCCAAAGAAAGACAGTTGGGACACATTCGGTTATCCACCGCATGACCATAGCCGTATGGAAGAAACTTTCTAAAATGCTTCCCACACACCGGACATTCCACCTTATTTCCCCAATAAAATGGACGAATTAAGAAACTAAAGATATAACTGCACCGAATCAGAAACTGTCGGGGAAAGATCCTCGTAAATAAAGCAATCAGTATTTTCATACATTATGATTTTTAAGCATTGAAAACAAAGCTGCGACCAGCTTTGACCATGAATATTTCTCCTTTTCAAGGGCGATCCCCTCTTTGAAATCATCGTACCGTTCATTGCCAAAGAAATCCACCAAAGCATCCGCAATACAATTCACTTCGGGTTTCACCGCATAGCCCACCTTGCCATCAGGGACAATCTCCTCCAAGCCACCCACGTTGGTCACCAACATCGGTTTCTCGAAATGATATGCAATCTGGGTCACCCCGCTTTGAGTTGCTGACTTGTAAGGTTGCACGATGAGGTCCGAGGCGTTGAAATAATCCTTCACACGGTCATCCGGGACAAACGAGTCATGGACGATGACCTCATGCTCCAAGCCTTTTGCTTGGATGAGTTGCAAGTATTGTTCTTTCTGTTCATAGAACTCGCCTGCCACGACCAGTCGCACTGGATAACGTCGGAGTCGCTCGTCAGCGAAAGCCTCTATCAGCCAGTCCAGCCCTTTATAGGCCCGTACCAGCCCAAAGAAGAGCATATAGCGGTAGCGAGGGTCGAGTCCAAGACGCTCCAAGGCCTTTTCTCGCGGTTCTTTTTCACCGTAATGATCATACACTGGATGAGGAGCAAAACACTTGGGTTTGTTTTGTTTGTCCAATCGTTGCACATCCTCCAGCACCGACTTCGAAAGGGTGAGGAAGCCATCCATTGACTTCACAAAGAAAGGAGGCAACAAGCGGTCGAGCAAAGACCTTTCATGAGGCATCATATTATGCACCAGCGCAATACGACATGATTTTTTCAAGCGGCGAGCCATCACCCCGTAACATGGAGCGAAAAACGACATCCAATAGGCGAATAACACCAGGTCGTAGTTACCATTCCCAAGTTCCTTTCCCACCTTCATCCAATTGAAAGGATTCGTAGAGTTGATGCAACGCTGAATCCTCAAGTCGTTGGGCGCTGAAGCGGTGGAGAACTGGGTCTTTCCGGGAAACAAGAAGTTGGGATATTGCACGGTAAACGTAACAACATCCACCTCATGGCCCTCGGCTTGAAACTGTCGAGCCAGACGCTCGTTAAAGGCGGCAATGCCGCCCCTGTAGGGGTAAGCTGATCCTATAATGGCAATTTTCATGACACGTTCTGTCTGCAAGGGGCAAAAGTATTAAAAAATATCGTAAATTCGCAGCCAAAACAAAAACTCATTTACGAATGAAAAACTCATTCTTCAACAACAACAAAAAAACCATCGGTATCATCGCCTGTATCATCGGCTTTGCGCTCATCACTTTATTCTATTTTTATCCTGTGATGGAGGGAAAGATGATCAAGCAATCCGATATTGCGATGTTCAAGGGGATGTCGAAAGAACTTGCGGACTACCGTGAAGCCACGGGAGAGACCGCCTTATGGACCAACTCAATGTTTGGCGGCATGCCTGCCTGGACCATCTCAGTCCCCGAAAAAAACAATCCTATCCAGTATGTTCACGAGATTCTCTCCTTAGGATTGCCAGAACCCACTGGATATGTGTTTATCAGCATGTTAGGATTCTTCCTCCTCCTATTGGTATTAGATGTGGGTGTAGGCATCAGCGCTTTGGGAGCCGTGGCATTCGGACTCACCTCCTACCTATATATTATTATTGGTGTAGGCCATAACAGCAAGGCGGCAGCAATGGCTTACATGGCTCCTGTGATTGCTGGTATCCTTTTGTCGTACAAAGGGAAATACCTTTGGGGAGGGATTCTAACCGCCTTGGCATTGGCTTTAGAGCTGAAGGTGAATCACTTGCAGATTACCTATTACCTGCTCCTCACCGCCCTCATCATCGTCATCGCGGAATTTATTCATCAGCTTCGCGAGAAGAAGCTCATGAACTTCATGAAAGCCAGCATGGTGCTTGTGGTTGCCGCCGTATTCAGCGTCCTTGCCTGTTCCGTGAAACTGTATGCCAACTATGAGTATGGCAAAGAGACCACCCGTGGCAAACCCGTGTTGACTTTGGAAAGTGATAACCAGACCCAAGGTCTTGAGCGCGACTACATCACCCAGTGGAGTTACGGCATCGGCGAGACCTGGAGCCTGATGATTCCCAATGCCAAGGGAGGTGCCTCAGCCTATATCGGCAAACAGAACCCCGCTTTGGAGAAAGCCGAAAGCCGTTTCAGAGACAACATCGCCCAAAACAACGCTTATTGGGGTGACCAACCAGGCACCAGCGGACCCGTCTATGTAGGAGCCATTGTGGTCTTTCTGTTCCTCTTAGGAGCTTTCGTGGTCAAAGGCAGGCTGAAGTGGGCACTCCTCATTGCCACCCTTCTTTCCATCCTACTCAGTTGGGGAAAGAACTTCATGGGGTTCACCAACTTCTTCATCGACTATATCCCAGGTTACAGCAAATTCAGGGCAGTGTCCATGACCCTGGTCATCGCAGAAGTCTGCATGCCACTGCTGGGATTCCTCGGTCTGGCGGAGATTCTCAAGACTCCCGATAGCTTCACGAAAAACAAGAAATTCTTCTTTATCTCCTTAGGTGTCACTGCGGGACTATGCCTGCTGTTCTTCTTGATGCCCAAGGTGTTCTTCACCTTCCTCAGCCAAGCTGAGGCACAGCAATTCAGCAGCCTCATGGCTGGAAAAGACGGAGCCATCGCCAAGAGCTTCGCCGAACAGTTAGAAAATGTCCGTGTCGCCATCTTCAAGAAAGACGCCATCCGAAGCTTTATCTTCATCGTGTTGGCCGCGGTTCCTATTTTGTTGACCGCCAAAGGCAAACTCAAGCCAGGCATCGCCTATCCCATCCTCGCGGTCCTCATCCTGCTCGACATGGTGCCGATTGACAAACGTTACCTCAACAACGATGACTTCATTCCAAAGCGTCAATTCGCACAGCCATTCAGCCCCACCACTGCCGATCAAGCTATCTTAGCCGACAAAGATTTGGATTTCAGAGTACTGGATCTTACTAAAAACGTCTTCAACGATGCCAGCACCTCCTATTTCCACAAATCCATCGGTGGCTATTCCGGAGCAAAACTGCGTCGTTATCAAGATGTCATCAACGTGTATCTCAACCAAGAAATCAAAGGGTTCAGCTCCATCTTCCAAAACATCGAATCCGAAGACGACCTGCTCGCTGGATTCAGAAAGAATAAAGTACTGAACATGCTGAACACCAAATACTTCATCATCAATCCAAACTCCAAACCCATCAGCAATCCCGAGGCTTTTGGCAATGCTTGGTGTGTAAACGACATCCAATGGGTCAACACGGCCAATGATGAATACAATGCTTTAGCCAGTACCGACCTACGTCATACCGCCATCATGCATCAAGAGTTTGAGCGGCAACTAGCTGGATTCCAGCCCACTACAGAAGGAAACGGAGAAATCCGTCTCGCCGAATACAAACCCAATCAACTCACCTATCAATTCAGTGCCAACCAAGACCAGCTGGTAGTTTTCTCCGAGATCTGGACAAAAGAAGGATGGGTGATGCATCTCGACGGACAGGAACATCCGCTACTGCGTGCCAACTACCTGCTCAGAGCCGCCATGATCCCCGCTGGTCAACATGAAATCACGATGCGCTATGAGCCTCGGATCTGGAAAGTAGGTGGGACACTCTCCTTAATCAGTGGGTTGATCATCTTGCTCTCCCTGGCTGCCACTATTATCTTTACCATCAGAAAGAAAAAGTCATGCTCTCCGTCATCCTCTGCACCTACAACCGCGACAAGTACCTCTACAACGTGTTGAAAAGCATTGCTGAGAATGACCTCGACCCGAATCAGTACGAGATCGTTTTAGTCAACAACAACTGCACCGACAACACCGAATCAGAATGCCAGCGTTTCCAGCACGACTTCCCCAATGTGGTCTTGCGATGTTTCAAGGAGACCCAGCAAGGGCTTTCATACGCTCGTAACCGAGGCATCCAAGAAGCGAAAGGAGACCTTCTGGTGTATGTCGATGACGATGCTTTGGTCAACGAAGCCTATTTGCGCACCTACGCGGATTTCTTCGCTCAACACCCGGAGGCCGACGCTGCCGGCGGACCCATTATCCCCCAATACGAGACCAGTGAGCCCGCATGGATGAGCCATTACATCAAGATGTTATTGACAGGATACAAATATAACGGGGATCAAGTCAAGGAATTCGCCCCCAACGACTATCCTGGGGGAGGAAACGCTGCCTATCGAGCTGCTGTTTTCCAACAGGTTGGACTCTTCAATGTGGATTTGGGAAGAAAAGGCAACAACTTGTTCGCCTCAGAGGAAAAAGACATTTTCGACAAGATGAGAACTGCAGGCATGAGAATCTTTTATCTCCCCAACGCCATCTTGTACCATCTCATTCCAGAGACAAAACTCAGCGACGCATACCTCATCCGCCTTTCCCAGTCCATCGGGAAAAGTGAGAAGTTACGGACTTCAGCCATCAGCAAAGCCAAGTACGCCAAGCGACTGTTTTCCGAGCTTGTCAAATGGGGCGGCACCCTCGTGTTATGGGTCAGTTTCGCCTTGAAAGGCCAAACCAGCAAAGGAAACAAACTCATCCTCTTCAGAAAAAACGTCACCAAAGGCTTGCTTGGAAATGCAACCAATTAAAGAGAACAAAAACGTAACAACAATATGAAAGCATTAATTCTCAATTCAGGTCTTGGTCACCGCATGGGTGTGCTCACCAACGAGCATCCCAAATGCATGACTGAGATCTCCCACAACGATACCATTTTAAGCCATCAGCTCCAACAGATTGTCGATTATGGCATTGAAGAAGTGGTGATAACCACAGGTTATTTCGACCAAATTCTGATTGACTACTGCCACTTCCTCCATCTGCCTTTGAGATTCACCTTCGTGAACAACCCTGTATATGACAAGACCAACTACATCTACAGCATTTACTGTGCTAAAGACCATTTAAAAGATGATGACATCATCTTGATGCACGGTGATCTCGTGTTTGAGAATCAGGTCTTTGAATCGGTCTTGAAAAGCAAAACCAGTTGTATGACGGTAAGCAGCACGACCGAGCTTCCCGAGAAAGACTTCAAGGCCGTCATTGAAGGCGACAGGATCACCAAAGTCGGCGTGGAGTTTTTCGACCATGCCATGGCAGCCCAGCCCCTTTACAAGATTCTGAAAGACGATTGGAAAATATGGATGGAACGCATCATACAGTTCTGTGAATCAGGCAACACCAACTGCTATGCGGAGAAGGCCTTCAACGAAGTTTCCGACCAATGCCACCTCACACCTTTGGACGTGAGAGACCTGCTCTGTTCGGAGATTGACACCCCCGAAGACCTTGAAAAGGTGACTGCCCTCCATCATGCCATCGAGGAAAGAACCGTTTACATGTGTTTCTCTACGGAATACATCCATTCGGGCCACATCGCCATCATCAAACGCGCCAAAAGGCTTGGCCGTCTGACCATCGGGGTGCTGTCCGATGAAGCTGTGGCTAGCTACCGTCGGTTCCCATTAATGCCATTTGCAGAACGAAAATCACTGATTTCCAATATTGCAGGCGTTGAAAACGTCGTTGAGCAGAAGACCCTTAGCTACGCAGAGAATCTCCGTCGGTTGAGACCTGCTTTCGTGGTTCACGGTGATGATTGGGTCAACGGGTTCCAAAAGCCCATCCGCCAAGAGGTGATTGACATCCTTGGTGAATATGGAGGGAAACTCGTGGAATATCCCTATTCCAGCGATCCGAAATACAAAGAAATCGACAAGATGCATCGCGCTGAGCTTTCCATGCCTGACATCCGCCGAGGCCGTCTTAAGAAAGTGATTCAGATGAAAGGCCTTGTCACCGCCATCGAAGCCCATAGTGGCATCACGGGACTCATTGCCGAGAAGACCACCGTGCTTCAAGACGGGAAGACCTATCAATTCGACGCCATGTGGATCTCCAGCCTCTGCGACTCCACCGCCAAAGGCAAGCCCGACATCGAGCTTGTTGACATGACCAGCAGGTTCCGTACCATCGACGATATCATGGAGGTGACCACCAAGCCCATTATCTTCGACGGCGACACTGGAGGACTCGCCGAGCATTTCGTATATACCGTCCGAAGCTTAGAACGCATGGGAGTCTCCATGATCATCATTGAAGACAAGACGGGGCTCAAAAAGAACTCGTTGTTCGGAACCGAGGTGAAACAGACCCAGGACAGCATCGAGAATTTCTGCGCCAAAATCGCTGCCGGCAAGAAAGCCCAAAAGACCCATGACTTCATGATCTGCGCCCGCATCGAGAGTCTGATTCTTGAACAAGGCATGGATGACGCCCTGACCCGAGCCTTCGCATACGTTGGAGCCGGCGCCGACGCCATTATGATCCACAGCCGCAAGAAAGACCCTGCCGAGATTTTCGAATTCGTGGAGAAATTCCGCGCCAAAGACACCATCACCCCCATCGTGGTGGTACCCACTTCGTTCAACACCGTCACTGAAGACGAGTTCAAAGCCCGTGGTGTCAATGTGGTCATCTACGCCAACCAGCTGACCCGCACAGGATTTCCGGCCATGCAAAAGGCGGCCAGAACCATCCTGGAACACCATCGTGCCAAGGAATGCGACGATATGTGCATGCCCATCAAGGAAATCATCACCCTAATCCCGGAGGAATAAGCCATGATCAAACCCGAGTTTTTTATCGAGACCCTTCGCTGCCATGGTATTGAGTTTTATGCTGGAGTGCCTGACAGCCTGCTGAAAAACGTCTGTGCATACATCACCGACAACATCGACGCGAAACACAACATCATCACCGCCAACGAAGGCGCCGCAGTGGCCCTTGCCGCGGGATACCATCTTGCCACTGGCAAAGTAGGAGCCGTTTACATGCAAAACTCCGGTGAAGGCAATGCCATCAACCCCCTCGCCTCACTCACCGACAAAGAAGTGTACCACATCCCTGTGCTGCTCATCATCGGATGGCGTGGCCGTCCAGGTGTACACGATGAGCCGCAACACGTGAAACAAGGCAAGATCACCACTGGACTCCTCAACGTGATGGGTATCAACTATGAGGTGCTGAGCAAAGAGGAAACCCTGGCGGAGAAACAAATCGAGAAGGCGGCAACCACCATCAAAAACACTGGAGAGGCATTCGCCCTCGTCATCGAGAAAGACACCTTCGACACCTACACGCTGCAAAATGCAGAGAAAAACGAACTGCCCATGACCCGCGAGGAAGCCATACAAACCATCGCCGCCGCCATAGGTCCCGACGATATCATCGTTTCCACTACCGGCATGATCAGCAGGGAACTTTTCGAGTACCGAGCAGCCCAAGGACAGGGTCATGAACGCGACTTCCTCACTGTCGGTTCCATGGGACATGCTTCCCAAATCGCTCTTGGCATCGCCATAGAACAACCCCAACGAAGAGTCTGGTGCTTCGACGGGGACGGCGCAGCCATCATGCACTTAGGATCCATGGCCATCGTCGCTCATAACGCCCCTAACAACTATGTGCATGTGGTGTTCAACAATGGCGCCCACGACTCGGTAGGAGGACAACCCACTGTAGGCCTGAAAATCGACCTTCCCGCCGTGGCCAAAGCCGTCGGCTACAAAACAGCCTTAAGCGTCAGCACCAAACAAGATTTGGAAAGCCAACTCTCAACGCTCAACGCTCAATTCTCCACACTCTTTCTGGAAGTAAAGGTGAGAAAGGGCAACCGAAAAGATTTGGGACGACCTACCACCACCCCCATACAAAACAAAGAAGCTCTGATGCAATTCCTTCAACGATAACCACCATGCAACAGATTCTCAACGGCATTCAGAACTTGTACCAAATTATGGAACAAGTCCATTTCAGGAAACCCATGTTGGTGACCGATGCTTCGTTCCCTTTTTTAAGTATCAAAACCCAAATCGAAGGCATCACGCTTCCGAAAGCTCTTTTCAACAATTTCACTCCCAACCCGCTACAAGAGCAGGTGGATCAAGGTGCCGAGCAATTCCTAAAAGAGGATTGTGATGCGTTGATTGCCGTGGGGGGTGGAAGCTGCATCGATGTAGCGAAATGCATCAAACTGACCTGTCTCGAACATCGAGACACCATCCCTTTGATAGCCATCCCCACCACTGCCGGTACGGGTTCAGAGTCCACCCACAATGCTGTTGTCTATTTGAACGGTGTCAAACAAACCGTCACCGACGAACGTATCCTTCCTGATGTCGCTATCTTGGAGCCATCGGTATTGAAAACGCTACCGCTATACCAAAAAAAATGCACGATGATGGATGCTTTATGTCAGGGCATCGAGTCGTGGTGGTCGCTGAACTCAACCGATGAAAGCAAGGGCTACTCCAAGACTGCTGTGGAAACCATCATGACCCACTGGGAACGATATATCTTTGAAAACGATGAAGATGCAGCGGAAAAAATCATGTCAGCCGCCAACTTCAGTGGAAAAGCCATCAACCTAGCGCAGACCACTGCCGCCCATGCCATGAGCTATAAAATCACCTCCCTTTACAAGCTTCCCCATGGCCATGCGGTGGCAGTATGCCTTCCTGAAATCTGGGCCTATATGCTCAAGCATCCTGAACACTGTATCGACCCAAGGGGGTATGACTATGTAACCAGGGTGTTCCATCAAATCGCTGGTTCCATGGGGAAAGGACAACCTACAGAAGCCATCCAGCAATTCCGCAAGATGATGTTGATGATGGGACTGGGAAGGCCCCATTCCACAAGTGAAAGGGATTCCGAGCTGGAGTTATTAAGCCAATCGGTGAATCCAGTGAGATTGAAAAACAACCCCATTCAATTGGAGAAAGACGCTATTCTTGAATTATACCGTACGATTGTTGAGATCTCTTAAGAAACGTCCGATTTTTTCGCAAGCCCCTTCCCTATTGTTGCCCCAAACATCCGCGACAAAACGCTGTCGTTCCGCTTCGGGAAGATAATTTTCCCCGCTAACCATAGCCGACACAAGACTGTCGAAATCATAGACTTTCTTGCCAACCGCAAGGTCATCATAGGGATACTCGAATGCCCTGCTTTTCTTATACTCCTCATAATCGTAAGGATAAAAAATGATATTTTTACCCTTCATCAGGGAGAAATCGAAAGTCACCGATGAATAGTCGGTGATCAGCACATCGACGTAAGGCAACACTGGATAGATATCCACCGTGGAGGGGATAAAGACAACATTGGTCAAGCCCTTGTCAATGCCAGGATCCACAAAGGTGTTGGCGTGAGGTTTCATCAACAGTAAGGCGTTGTGTTCCCGCATCAAGGCATCCATGCGCTGCAAGTCAAAGTTTTTCACGAACAAGTCACGTTGCGCGTCACGCCAAGTAGGCAGGTATGCATACACCTTGTCATAACCGCCACCTTTCAAACGTTCCAACAACTGTTTGGTCTCCACAGGCTCGTAACGCTCCACGAAAGCCATTCTTTTCTCCTCGTTCCAAAACAGAATCTCATTACGAGGATAGCCGAATTCAAGACATCGGTTAACGGGAATGCGGAACGAATCGGCGAAACTTTGGGTGAAGAAATCCGACGATGAAAGCACATAATCAGGACGTTTAAAGGTCTCAGGATGATAAAAACGTTCTTTCAAGGTTTTCTTATAAAAACGATCCGCCAAGGGACCGGTAGTAATCTTGAACTCAATCAGTTTCATCGAAAGCCCATGCCAAAGGTTAACGCATACAGCATTCCCCGAAAGGCAAAACATGATGTCGGAGGAATAAGCGTTGTAAATCCAGTACTTCGAGGTGAGCGCAAACCTGATACCCCGAGGACTTAAGATGTGATAGGCTTTCATTCCCTTGTCACGAATCAATTGAACTGTGGAGCGTTTGATGCTTAACCACGCACAGTTCTTGTCTTTCAACTGATTGGAGGCATAGATAAACATGTATTTTGCGTTGTCGTTAAAAGCCCCTCTGAAGCTTCCAAACGCCCATTTATTCTTGTTTCTTGGAAATAAAAAAGAAAATGGATAAATGCAATAACAAACGAGATAACCGATGAATTTAATCATATCCAACGCTGCTTATTTTTTATGTAACAACCTTTCAATCAAATCATTGATTGACTGTGAGACTTTCATTCTGTACAATGCGGTCATTCCTAATGCAAGGAAGATGACAGACTTCAGCACCGCATTGAATCCCAACCCAATCAACTGTATGCCAAACCGTTTCACCAGCCAAGGAGCAAGCCATGCACTCCAAACGGCATCCAATGCAAACAGCACCAGCACGATACCTGCCACTATAAGTTGTTTTCCTGAAAGCGCAAACACTCCAATCTTCCAACGGATAAACAACAGCAGCAAGACAAAATAAACCAAATAGGAAAGCACATTCGCCAGCGCTGCCCCATTGATATCCCAATAGGGAATAAACCAACGGTTCAGTCCCACAGAAAGAACGGCTAACAACAAGGTGAACCCCAGCGAATAATAATAGTATTTGGAATAACTGAGTACTGTAAGCGAGACATCCAAGGTAGAATACACTAACCTGCCGAGAGCCAGTATCAGCACGGCCCATTTGCCTAATCGATATACCTCTCCATTAGGAAGCAAGTCGAACAGGAAATCTATATTAATCCAAATGAAAAACAGCACAAACAAGCCGATGATAAACTGATGCAATGCCACATTTTTGCACAAGGCATCGGCTCGGGCAATTTCTTGGTGCGCCATAGCCTCGGAGATATGGGGACGGGAGATGGCACCCAAAGAACGGTAAGGCATCTCGACCAAAGCCGCGATGTTCGTGGCAATCGTGAATACACCCGCCAGGCGAAATCCCTCCATGCCCGCAAGCAAGAACTTGCTCAGCATAGGGATGGCATTCCCTGCCACCGCAGCGGCAATCATAAACAAGGTATAGTACAAGAAATCGTGCCGCAGCTTTTGAGAGACATACTTTCGGTCAATCTTGAACGAGACCCGTTTTAGCGATAACAGATAGACAATGTTGATCAAGGTGGCCAAACCGTAAAATATACAAAATGCAACAATAACTCCATCGAAATCTATCACCTTATAATAATAAAGCAGATAAACCACCAGTGTCGCTACCCTAAGTCCTACTTCGCGGACAAATTTCGGCAACACGATACGAAGCAACAAGTTGCTATTGGTCTCGAACACCGTGATATACAACAGGAAGAAAGCCAAAGGAATAACAAAGTTGACGTATTTGCCGAACAGTCCCGAATCCGGCATTCCCGAATCCTCCGAGAAAAACTGTACGATGCTATCCTTGAAAACCAAAAATAACAATAGGAAGACAAGGAAACCGATCAGTGGAACCAGCACTGTCCAGCCGAAAAAGCCATGGTCACGGCTTTTCTCGTCCTTGAAAAAGGGGTAATAGCGCATGGCTGAGGAACTGGTACCCAGCTGAGCCAATCCCGCAAATAAGATGGAGCATTGCACCAACACATCGATCAAGCCGATCTGCTCCGGCTCCAGAGCCTTGGTCTGGATAACGAAGGTCGTGACGATACCCACTGCCACTCCGATATAGGTGGCAATGGTTCCTTTGATGCTTTGACGTGCGACAACACCCATGACAATGGCTTTATGATTCTTCAAATTGGGCGAATTGTTCCCGTATGTTGTCAACATCCAAGCTCTCTTGGTCGGCATTCTTCAGCTCGCGTGCCGCAAAATCCTTATAAGCTTTGATAATCAACTCACTGTCCTTGTTCTGTTCTTCCAAATCATGGACAAGGATGCTCTTCTCTTCGATATCCTTACGCAAATCAGCAATTCTGCTATTCCTGAACTCGATAGCTTGCTGATGGGTACGGATATTTTTTCTCAAGGCATCGATAACAATCATTTTCCTTCGGGTATTGTCCTCACCCGCGCTAAGTTTCACCGATTCACGACGGATGCCTGAATTCAAGTCGTTCCCTGCCAGAATCAAGATAGAGACAATCCAAATCCACAACAAAAGGATAATCAAAGTTCCGATGGATCCGTACAGCACATTATATCGGGAGAAATTAGAGATATAGGTATTGAAAGCCACTGTACCCAGCACGAACAAAGTCGTTGCCAAGATGGTTCCGGGAGAGAAAATCACAAACTCACGGTATTTCTTCCCTTTCCGGGTAGGCTTCTTCAGCTCTTTCCGATAATGCTCGTCGTACCTGACGTTACCAAAATAATACAGCAGCGACACGCCCAGACACAGCATGAAGATTGCGATGATCCAACGCAACAGATTGAACAGGAAGAAGATGAACTTACCCGCTGTGATGATTCCGTGTGTCGCCAGAGATTTCAAAGCCATGCCACCCATGGAAATCAGTATAATGGAGAGCACCAACAACACTCCGATAATCAGCAACATCACGATGGCGAAGATGCGTTGAATAACCCATCCTTTTACCGTCAATCCTTTGTCAGTCACGTAGTTGGCATACAAGTTACGGAATCCGTTGAAAAAAGCGACGATGCCGCTGGAGCCGAAAACCAAGCACAAGATGATACTAATGGACAGCAAGCCGTCATGAGGTTGGTTCATGATGCCGTCGATAGTCTCAGTGACATAATCCAGGGTTCCCGAGGGAATCAAGAAATCCTTGATCAGCATCATCACTCTTTCATATAGATGGGGAATCGGGATGTAGGGAATCAAGGTGAAGAAGAAGAGTAACAGCGGGAAGAGTGCCACAAAGAAGTTGAATGCCACCCCTGCGGCGCGGTCGATGGTGCGGCCTTTGGAGAAGAGCTTGATAAAGTCGGTCACCACATCCAACAGCGGCAGCTTCGTCCCTGGAAAACGCACGACCTTCAGGAAATTGTCATCTTTATGATACCAGTCTTTCAAGGCATTGTAATGAGTCTTGAACCAGTTTTTTATTTTGCCATTTTTCTTTTTTTCCTTCGACATAAATCCAGTTAATTTACTGCAAAAATAAAAAAAATGTATCTTTGCCAATAAAAAAAGATGAGCAATCAAGAAACCATATCCCACGAGGGCGTTGTGACCAAGATCACAGACGACGAGATGGAGATTAAGATTATTTCGCAAAGCGCGTGTGCAGCTTGCCACGCCAAGAGTGCTTGTGGCATGGGCGAGCAGGCAGAGAAGATCCTCACGGTGCCACGACCGAAGGGTCAGGAATTTCATTTGTTTCAAAAGGTTAATGTTGTCATGAAGGTAGGTCAAGGCAACAAAGCTGCGGTGTTGGCCTATCTCATACCGATTCTGTTGTTGCTGGCAGTGTTGTTTGTCTGTTTGGGATTGGGGCTCAACGATGGTCTGTCGGCACTCATCAGTATAGTGGCGTTGATACCTTATTACATAGTGCTTTATCTTTGTCGCGACAAATTGAGAAAGCAGTTTGAGTATATCATTGATTGAGGCAGGTGTCAGAAAACGAAAAAAAAGCTTTGTCAAAAAAAGGAGTTTCCTTAATTTTGCAAGTTTAAAAATGAAAACAATTTCAAAATCTTATCACTAATGAGTAACATTTTACTTATTTCATTGTTGGTTCTCGGTATCCTGGGAGCCGTATTGGCTGTAGTGTTATACATTGTGGCCCAGCGGTTCAAGGTCGAGGAGAACCCGTTGATTGACGAGGCGGAAGCATGTCTGCCTGGTGCCAACTGCGGTGGTTGCGGTTTTGCCGGATGCCGTGCTTTGGCGGAGGCTTGTGTGAAGCAAGCTGCTGAGAAGGGCAACATCGACGGTCTCGCCTGTCCCGGCACCGACATGGGCAAGGTGGCTGCTGTCTTAGGACTCACTGCTGGCACCTTTGAACCCAAGATTGCTGTGGTACGCTGCAACGGCAGCTGCCAGAACTCTCCCGCCAAAGTGCATTACGAAGGGGCTGACATCTGTGCATTCGCCAACACCCTTTACGCTGGTGAAGGCGGTTGCTCGAAAGGCTGCCTCGGTTTGGGTGACTGCGTGAAGAAGTGCAACTTCGGTGCTCTTCACATCGACCCCGAGACGGGCCTGCCTGTTGTTGACCCCGACAAATGTGTAGGCTGCGGCGTATGTGCCAAGACCTGCCCCAGAGGCATCATCGAAATCCGTCCCCGCGGAAAGAACGACCGTCGTGTTTATGTCTGCTGCTCCAACACCGACAAGGGTGCCTTGGTCATCAAAAACTGCGCGGTGGGCTGCATCGGCTGCCAGAAGTGCGTGAAGACCTGTCCGTTCGAGGCTATTGAGATGCGAGGCAACTTAGCCTACATCGATCCAGCCAAGTGCAAGTCATGCCGCAAATGCGAGGAGGTATGCCCCCGTGGCACCATCCACGCCGTCAACTTCCCGCCAAGAAAACCCAAGACTGAACAACCCGCGGAAGCTCCTAAACCACAGGAAGCTCCCAAAGTCGAAAAAGTTGAACTTGAAAAAACCGTCACAGCATGAATCCTATAAAGACTTTCCATAAGGGCGGCGTCCATCCGGAAGAGAACAAGTTCTCCGCCGACCAGCCCATCAAAGACTTCCCGATGCCCAAGCAAATCATCGTCCCCTTGGGACAATGCCTCGGTGCACCGGCAGAATGTATCGTCAACAAGGGCGACCGCGTGTTGACCGGTCAGCTCATCGGCACAGCCAAAGGATTCGTCTCCGCCAACGTCCACTCACCCGCCACTGGCACTGTCGCCAAGATCGACGTGGTGATGGACCATACCGGTTATTACAAACCCGCTGTCTTCATCGACCGTGAGGAGAATGATGAATGGGCTGAAGGCATCCTCCAAACAGACGAGTTGCTCACCGACATCAAACTGGATGGGAAAGCCATCATCGACAAGGTGAAAGAATGCGGCATCGTCGGCATGGGTGGTGCCACCTTCCCCACTCACATCAAAATGATGGTTCCTGAAGGCAAGAAGGCCGAGTATGTCATCATCAACGCTGCCGAATGCGAGCCTTATCTGACTTGCGACTATCGGCTCCTGTTAGAGAAGACCATGGAGTTCCTTGTCGGTGTCAAGATTGTCATGAAAGGTGTCGGCACCGACAAAGGCATCATCGGCATCGAGACCAACAAGATGAAAGCCATCGAGTTACTCGACAAGACCATCAACGAACACCGCGACCTGTTTGCGGGCATCGTGGTGCAACCGCTGAAGACCAAGTACCCCCAAGGCGGTGAGAAGCAGATCATCAAGGCCATCACAGGCCGCGAGGTGCCTTCGGGCAAGCTCCCCATCGAAACGGGATGCGTAGTGGTCAACGTGGCCTCCACCTACGCCATTTATGAGGCAGTTCAGAAGAACAAACCCCTTATCGAGCGTATCGTCACCGTCACCGGCAAATCCGTGAAAAACCCCTCGAACTTCCGTGTGCGTTTCGGGACACCTGCCAACCTGCTCATCGAGGCAGTGGGAGGGCTCCCGGAAGACATCACCGATGTCATCAACGGCGGTCCCATGATGGGCAAGTCCGTGTCAGTCACTGACTTCCCATGCATGAAAGGAACCTCTGGCATCCTGCTGATGACCCTCAAGGAAGCGCAAGACCGTCGCCAGACCAACTGCATCCGCTGCGGTCGCTGCGCCAAAGCCTGCCCTATGGGCTTGCAACCCTTCCTGCTCCACAAAGTCGCCAAACTCAATGATTTTGATGAGACAGAGAAGAACCACATCATGGACTGCATCGAATGCGGCTCCTGCGAGTTCACCTGCCCCGCCAATATCCCGTTGCTCGACTACATCCGTTACGGCAAGGCCAAAACAGGAGCGATTATTAGGGGAAGGAGCCAGAAGTAAGAAGTAAGAAAATCAACAATTTATTATAAAAACAAACGATTTGACAATGAAATATACAATATCTGGTTCGCCGCATGTACACTCAACGGAAAACACGAGGAAGATCATGTACCGTGTGATTCTTGCCTTAGTGCCCGCTTTGCTTGTGGCGATTTATTATTTCGGTTGGTACGCATTGCGGCTGACAATTGTCACGGTAGCATCGTGTATGCTGACTGAATGGCTGATACAGAAGTTTCTCATCAAGGGGCCTCTCACCATCAACGACGGGTCCGCAGCGCTCACCGGCCTCCTGCTGGCTTTCAACGTGCCTGCCAACCTTCCCATCTGGATGGCCATTGTGGGCAGTGTAGTTGCCATCGGCATCGGCAAGATGCCATACGGTGGCTTGGGAAAGAACCCCTTCAATCCTGCTCTGGTAGGCCGTGTGTTCATGTTAGTGTCGTTCCCGACCGCCATGACCACCTGGCCGCAAACATCGCCCATCTTTGAAAAAGGCTTTTTCGCTGACGCCATCACAGGCCCCACACCACTCGGTCTGCTGAAAGAGGCAGGAGCCAACTCTCTCGACCAGATGCAGTTTGTCGATATGGTGCTTGGTAACCGCGGCGGCGCTTTCGGTGAAGTCTGCGCCATTGCCTTGCTCATTGGTGCCATCTATCTGATCATCCGCAAGGTGATTGATTGGCAAACGCCTCTGAGCATTCTGCTCACGGTGTTCGTGTTCACAGGCATCTTCTATCTCATTAACCCCACGCAATACATCGCACCTTGGTATCATCTGGTGTATGGCGGTCTCATCCTCGGTGCCTTTTTCATGGCCACCGACATGGTGACCTCACCGATGACCATCCAAGGCAAGATCCTGTTCGGATTCGGCATCGGTGTCATCACCGTGGTGATCCGTCTGTGGGGAGCCTATCCCGAAGGTGTCTCATTTGCTATTCTCATCATGAACGCTCTCACGCCGCTTATCAACAAGGCTTTCAAGCCCCAAGTTTTCGGTGTTGTCAAACCCTCTAAAAAGTAATTGTCATGGCTAAGAAAAAAGAATCCACATTAATTAACATGCTCATCGCCTTGTTCGTCATCACGGCGGTGTCAGGCGGTGTGTTGGGTCTCGTCTATGGCATGACCAAAGACACCATTGCGGCGGTGGACCAAAAGAAGAACGAGGCCGCCATCCAGGAAGTGTTGCCATTGAATGGCGAGATTACCTACAAGGAGGATACCTTACGGTTTAATTACGAAGGTGTCGATTTGACATTCCCCTGCAACCTCGCATATAATGCCAACGGCCAATTCCAAGGCGCGGCAGTCAAGACCAGCGAAGGCGGCTTCGGCGGCAAGATTGACATGATGGTTGGTTTCCTTGCCGACGGCACCATCAAAGGCACTTCGGTGCTCTCACATGCTGAGACCCCTGGCCTTGGTGCCAACATGACTGGCAAGTTCAAAGACCAGTTTGTCGATAAGAACCCCAACACCTATCAATTAATCGTCAAGAAAGACGGTGGTGATGTTGACGCCATCACCGCGGCTACCATCACCTCCAGAGCATTCTCAAAGGCGGTGGACAAGGCCTATAAGGCGTTTGAGGCCAACAAGGCTAATTTCATGAACGTAACTATGGAAGGAGGACAAAGCAATGAGTAACAATCTGCAAACCTTTACCAAAGGACTCATCAAAGAAAACCCCATCTTGGTGTTGTTGTTAGGCTGCTGTCCGACATTGGCCACGACCACCAGTGCCATCAATGGCATGTCGATGGGCTTAGCCACCACCTTCGTGCTGGTGTTGTCGAACATCTTCATCTCTCTGCTGAAGGGATTCATCCCCGACAAGGTACGCATCCCCTGCTTCATCGTTGTCATCGCTTCGTTCGTGACCCTGGTTCAGCTGTTGATGCAGGCTTACGTGCCCGACATTTACGAAACCCTCGGTTTGTTTATCCCCTTGATTGTGGTGAACTGCATCGTGCTGGGTCGTGCTGAGGCTTTTGCCTCGAAGAACCCAGTGCTCCCATCCATGTTGGACGGCCTCGGCATGGGTTTAGGCTTCACCCTGGCTTTGACACTGTTGGGCTGCATCCGTGAGTTCCTCGGCAGCGGTTCCATCTTCGGTCTTAGCATCCTGCCAGAGACAGCCAACATCTTGATTTTCATCCTGCCTCCTGGCGCTTTCATCTGCCTCGGCTTCGTCATCGCTATTGTCAACAAATTCAAAAAAGAAAGTCACTAAGCCATGAAATACCTTATCATTATCTTATCGACCATCTTGGTCAACAATGTGATCTTCTCCCAGTTTTTGGGCATCTGTCCTTTCTTAGGCACTTCAAAGAAGACCTCTACCGCTTTGGGCATGGGAGCTGCCGTTATCTTCGTGCTAACCCTTGCCACCCTTGTCACATGGCTGGTGAATCAATACCTTCTCATTCCTTTGGGTTTGGACAAGTTCATGCAGACCATCGCCTTCATCTTGATTATCGCCGCCCTTGTGCAGATGGTGGAGATTATCTTGAAGAAGATTAGCCCCTCGCTCTATACTGCATTGGGTGTGTTCCTTCCTTTGATCACTACCAACTGCGCTGTGTTGGGCGTTTCGTTGACGGTAGTCACCAAGGAGTTCAACTATGGTGGTGTGGCTCATATCCTAAGCTTGGGTGAATCCATTGTCTATGCAGTGGGCATCGCCCTTGGTTTCGCTATGGCTTTGATTATCTTTGCCGGCATCCGCGAGCACATCGATTTGATGGAACCCCCCAAGGGCATGAAAGGCACTCCTATCGCCCTGATCACCGCTGGCATTCTCGCCATGGCCTTTATGGGATTCACCGGCGTGGTCTAATAACCTTTCTGTTAACGATATCTATAATCCCGTCAATAATGGCGGGATTTTTTTATTTAATACAGGTCAACCATCTATCCAACAAACAAATAACTTGTTTTTTCGACACACCAAAAAGACTTTTTCGTATCTTTGTAGTTTGATTTATAAATACTCATCTCTATGAGGCACAAACTACTATTCACTTTCACGCTGCTTTTGTTATTTACCGCTCGCTTTTTTGCGCAGCAACAGCCCTATACCATTAATCTATCTGATTATCAACCTGATATGCGATATTGCATCAGTGCCACTATCGCCAACGACAGCCATATCCGCTATGTCATCGACGACGAGAACGACGCTTTGTTGTTGTTCTCAGCTGACCATTGGCCTGACCACCAATTCGCTTCTTATATCGAAGACATGAAGACAGAAATCCGCGAGGAATACCAAGCCTACGAAGCCAGTGAAAAAAACCAACAAGGCGACCGTTTCACTGACTGGAAAGCATCTTTGTCGGACGACCTCTTCAGCTTCCTTTTCAAACTCACTTTGATGGAGTCACCCATAACTCGTGATGGCAACCAAACCTGCGCTACTTCCGACCCTTTCTGCACCTCTGAAATTGTCACCTTCCATGTGGATGCCAACCCAGGCGGTTCCTGTGAAGCAGGTCCCCATTACGGATGTCTCAGTCAGTTCACCCAACGTCCACCCTTCTGGTTTCACATGAAAATCGGCGTTGCTGGCCAATTTACCATTAGAATGTCGAACTCGGCGCACGTGGATATCGACTATTGCTGCTGGGGTCCCTTCGATGATCCCATCACACCATGTCCAAATCAGTTGACCCAAAGCAAATACATCGACTGTGGTGCATCCACCTCTGACGTGGAGACCTGTGACATCCCTTCCAGTGCACAAGTCGGGCAATATTATCTCCTGGTCATCACCAAATACAACACCACCACGCCCACTGACATTACGTTCCAAAAAGAGGCCAACAGCGGTTTAGGCGAGACCGACTGCACCATCCTTCCCCCGTTGGTAGATAATGACGGTCCTTTCTGTGTGGGTGATGACATCCATTTGACAGGTAACGCACAAGCGGGAGCCAACTACCACTGGACTGGCCCCAATGGATTCAACTCCAACCAACAGAACCCGGTCCTCAACAATTGCACTGTTGACATGTCAGGCACCTACACCTGCACCATCACGGTAGGCAGTCAAAGCAGCAATGCGAGTACACAGGTGAGGATTTATGCCAAACCTACCGCCAACTTCAACGGCACCTCTGTGTGTCAAGGCAACACCACGCAGTTCACGAACGCCACCACCACCTCTCCCGCTGGATATACCACGAATTACCTCTGAGACTTTGGCAATGGACAGACCTCCACGCAACCCAGCCCCACGCATCAATACGCCTCCGCGGGTCAATACGATGTGACGCTTACCGCCAGCTGTGGAACTGGCGGGGTGTGCACCAGCACCAAAACACAGCGAGTCACCGTCTATGCCAATCCCAACGCCAATGCTGGTGAAGAACAGGTCATTGACTATGGCACCACAGCCCAGCTTCACGGGACTGGAGGCACAGGCAATTTCAACTACCATTGGGAACCTGCCGACAAGGTCGTCAATCCCAACGCGCAAAACACATCCACTGTAAACCTTACCGAGACCACCACTTTCACCCTCACGGTCACGAACACCGAAGGCACTTGTTCCAGCAGCGATCAAGTCAACATCCTGGTGTCAGGAGCCGCCATGGCCGCCTCAGCCAGCGCGAGTCCCAATACACTGTGTTTAGGCAGTTCCACCCAACTACATGTCAACGCCATCGGTGGCACGGGCAACTACACCTACTCCTGGTCTCCCACCATCGGGCTGGGCGACCCGCACAGCGCCTCCCCCATCGCCTATCCTACTGAAACGACCACCTACACCTGCGTCATCACCGACGGCCAAACTACCCAAAGCCCCACCGTCACCGTCACTGTCAACTACCCTGTCACCGAAGAGGAGACACAATATATCTGCCCCGGCGACACCTACAACTTTTACGGCCAGGAATGCAGCGAGGCTCGCGACTATGAATACCACACCACTACCGCCCAAGGCTGCGAAAAAACCATCACCCTGCATCTCTTCCATTATCCATCTTACGAGAACGCCCACACCACCACCGAAGCCATCTGCTCAGGAACCAGCTATCTGTTCCACGGACATTATTACAACACCTCAGGTGTCTATGCCGAAACTTTGGAAACCGAACACGGCTGCGACAGCACCGTATGGCTGAAGCGCACCGTCTATCCATTTAACGACACCATCGTGATCGACCCAGTCATCTGCGAATCACAGACTTTCCTTTTTCATGGTGTCACATACCAACAAGACGGACAAATTGCCTATTTCGACACGGTGGATTTCCACGGTTGCCCCGTAGTTGAAAAACTTGAGCTCACGGTGGGACCTTACCAGACTCCCCCCGTCCAAAACGAATACCTTTGCTATGGCCACGACGAGAATCCCTCCTTCTATTGGGACAAGACCCAACAGACCTATACGGAAGACACTTACGATGAAATCATCCTTGCCGACCCACAAGGCGGATGCGACATCAAATACCGCCTCAACTTGAAATTCCATCAGGAGTATTACGACGAACAAACCGTGACAGAATGCGATAGCTACTATTGGCCTGTCAACGGGCAATATTACTCGCAATCCACGCATCAAGTGATGACGTATGAAAATGGCGGCGGATCTTTGTTCAACTGCGACAGCATCCATATTCTCAACCTGACCATTAACCATTCATACGAAGGCACCAAGACGGTCAACAATCAATGTGACGAATATATATGGAACTTCGGATGGGACAACGAATCCTATTCCTACACCAACGACCATCCTGACAATATTTGGACACGCACCATCCCGACCGTTCACGGTTGTGACAGCACGGTGACCTTAAGGCTGCAAATCGACCACAGTCCTAACTTCCCCGAGGTGGAAGGCAAAGGCTGGGTCGTGGGCGGATCCGAGTTCCAATACAATATCGAGAAATACTGGGTGGAGACCCCGTCCGAATCCACGCACCTCACCGAATGGTATTTCAGTGACCCAGGATTCAACCGTTGGCAACTCATCCCCTACGGCTTGAACAATGACTCCTGTCTCCTCTATATCTTCACCTTTGAGAAAGACTCCATCGAACTCTGTGCCAAGACACAAGGTCCCTGTGGTGAGTTTTCACACTCCAAATGGATCCATTGCAGTTTCCATGGTGTTCCAGAAAACCCCACGCAGCTCCATGCCGAAATTTTCCCCAATCCCAATGAGGGAGAGATGACATTTGCCTTCGACAATATGGCCGGCACCACGCGCATCTCGGTCTTTGATGTGACAGGAGCCTTAGTGGACCAATTCGAGCTTTTGAACAGCTCTGACCATCAAACCCATCGTTACCAAGCCAGCCATCTCCCCCCAGGAGCCTATTTCTTCCGTATTACCTGCCAAGAAGGCATCCTAACCAAGAAAGTCCTGATCCTGAAATAAGCCATGCCATGAAATCAATCTCGCTTATCGGCTTGTTTCTAAGTCTCGTCTGTATCACCGCTTGCAATAAATGGCAAGGCATACCGCTTGAATTCCAAGATCCGCAAGACACCCAGTTTTTGGAAGAAGTCCTCCCCTCTTCGTTGATTCAGGCCTTTGGCGAAGAGCATATCCATTATGGTCCTCTCCCACCCAACCTGGAAGAAATCAGCTTCAAAGTGGAAGGAATGACCTACGACACCTGCGTCCGTTACATCTTTGGTCCCAATGGAGAGGTCATGCTCTCCCCCACTGCACCACCCACCCATGAAGGGACCCTCTATTATCATCATTTCTGGAATCAAAAAGAGCAAATCGCCCAACACAAACTCAAAACCAGCGACCCCTCCGGAAACATCTTCATCCGGACAAACGATACTATTTATCTCATCGGGCACGACAGCGTTTTCACTGCCTACTACCAAGAGACCATCCCCGAACCACAATCCGGAAATCCCACCAACTACATCATCATCTCGGGCACCGTGGTGAGAGACCCCAAAGACAACACTTTTGTTGGCATCAGGAACTACCGAATGGGAAAGATGATCAAAAGCTACAAGCAACAGCCCGAGATACCCTCTTACGCTCCTGGCACCATTGAAATCAAGAAACACGATGGCATCTCACTTTACTATGAATGGGATTAAAAAACCCAGAAACAACCGCTATAATTAATAACGAATGAAAGTTAAAAACATACTTCTCCTTTTGTTTCTTTTTACAGGGCTCTGCTCAGGTTATGCCCAGCGGCAATTCCGAAAGCCACTGAAATCATCGTCCGAGTCCTATTCCCTCTCGGGGAGTAATTATATCGGCCTGAAGATAGGGTCAGGATGGAATGTATTGTCGAAAAACGATTTGAGCAAGACCACCTATCTCGGGCATTGGGGATATCTCGTTGGAATCACGGGGGAACACCTTTTCAACCATTTTTCCATCGGTCTGGATGCCTGCTGGATTCAGCGCGGAACGAGGATGCGCCGACAAAGCAACTTTCAGGTTTCCTTGACCGAAGAGGGAACCATCACCAAAGAAATCTCCACGGCATTTGATGTGGCTTCCATCAGCATTCCCCTCACCTATTATCTCGGCACGAAACAGGGAAAAAGAATCACGCCTTATCTTTACCTTGCCCCCACAATAGAAATCCCATTGCCTTATTGTTTTCGATGGGATAACGAACAAGACAAGCTAGTATTCGCAGAGCCCGTCCTCACCTCCACGATGCAGATTACTACTTCCACCAATAACACCACCTTAATCAGCCAAACTTTTCTTCCCAAACTCAACGTTGCTGTCTCGGCAGGTTTCGGTCTTATGGTAAGGATTCCCGTAGGAGGATCTGACTTCCGGCTTAAAGTCAATGCGGGTGGTCATCAAGGATTGATTAACTTAGCCACTGACAATCTCAAAGATGAAGGTATTGTGATTCTCACCCAAAGTCTAGAAGCTTCCGTCACGCTATTGTTTCAGCTGAAGAAGCCATTACACGATGCATGTCACACCTTCAGGAAACAAAAAAGGTGACCCAATTATATCGGATCACCTTTTCTTATTCTGTTCAACCTGTAATTACTTGACCGTAGGCATGGTATAGGACAAGTTGAAGCGCAAGGTGTGTTCAAGAGGATTGGTTCCCACTTTTCCATTGACTGGAACAAGGTAGGAGACATCGAGACCCAGGACATTGTACTTCAAGGCAGCGCCAAGGGTGATGTATTTACGATTACCTTTCAGAGCGGTTTCATTGAAATAGCCAGCACGGAAGGAGAACGCATTATTATACCAATATTCCACGCCAAGTCCCACATTGTATTCACACAGCTCTTCATAGAACTTGCCCATGCCCACTTTCTCACCATAATCATTATAGCTGTAACCAGGGGCGTCATAGAAAGAGTGGATGATACCAACCATCACAGAGACGTCGTCCGACATGCCCTCTTCAATCACCAGGTTGCCATTAGCATCCACTTCGTATGCGCCGTTAGGTCCTCTCTTATAGAGCGGCGGGGTAGGAACCAATAATTTGGTCACATCCACCATGAATGAGAGAGTTTGGTACTCATCTAAGTGTAATTTCATGCTGGGTCCGAAGCGCAAAGTCGTGGGGATAAAATCCTTGTCAATGCTGGTGCTTCTATAGCTCACCTTGGAACCGATGTTATTCACACACACGCCCCAGGCAAAATCAGCTTCCATATCACGGAACCATTCCACAGGACGTTTATAATAAACTGCCACATCAGCAGCCACAGACCATCCTGGGAAAGAGCCCTCGCCTTGGCTTTGGGTCAAGTTTGAATAGATGAAACGACCCGCCACTGCACCCGATAGGTAATCGGTCAACATACGGGAATACGTAAGATCCAACGCCCATTCATTCGGATTGTATTCACCCAATGAGCCGCCGTTTTCATCGGTAAACTTGATTTGACCAACATTAAAATACCTCAGGGTACCAGCCAACGATGATTCTGCGTTCAGTTTGCCTGCCACTGCGAGATATGCCAAATGCATATCTGGTACCAAGTTATGCAACCAAGGGCTATAGCCCAAACCGACACTGAAAGGTTCTGTCAAATACGTATATTTGGCAGGATTATAATTCATACTATACACATCCGCCTCCGACGACACGCCACAATCACCTATAGCACCACCACGGGCATCGGGAGAAATGGATACGAACGGAACGGCAGTAGTAATGACATTAGGATTCAGTGACTGACCCGAAAGTTCATGATATTCAGGAGTTTCTTGGGCAAACAAGCCAATACCTGACATCGCCAAAACAGCTCCTAACAGAAATGCTTTTCTCTTCATACTTAGTATCAATTAGCTATTAAAACATACAAAGATAACGATATACTGAATGCTTTATTATATTTTAAAAAATTTTTTTATCCGATGAACAGTCGTTTTGATACAGTCCTGGTTTTCCCCTGTGAATCTGTAACGGAAAGCCTGTAAACATAGATTCCAGCTTTCAGTCGTTGCCCATGACTACCACGGCCATCCCAAACCAAGGGAGGCACCACGCCCCCAGTGGCAGCGGTTTGCTGGTTGATATCAGCCACACAACGTCCCATCATGTCATACACCTCAATACGCACCGACAAGTTTTCCGTCTTGTCGCCATGCACAAAAGAAAACCGGGTCTCACCTTGGAAGGGATTCGGGTAATTGCACACATCAGCAAGCATGATACCTTCCTTAATCACAAAAGAAATCTCCACTTCCGATGGATTATTCTGGGTATCCCATGCTTTCAGTTTGAATCCGTAAGTACCATCATCAAGCTCTTTCACAGGGATAGCAATCCTGCCCTTGCGATAATCGTCCATAGCGGGCTCAAACCAACTGTTCAAAAGCATGTTGTCGTATTCAGCCAAGGTGCTGTTCAAAAGGATATTTCTTCCGATGCAAACATTGTAATGATAGATTCCCTGTTCATCGAACAAATCGGCATACAAAATCCCATTGCGGCTCACTTGGTCACCACTGACAAAGTCAGGAGTGTTCCAATAAAGATGGATATCCGGCCCTTGATGGTCAAAAACCGTCAACGAATCCGCCCCCGTTAGTGCCAGATCGTCGAAAACACCTGTAGCATCCATCTGCCTAAGCGAATCGTATGCGTAGTAGCTCAACCGAGCATTCCCTTCCCAATAGTTAACGTCCAAAGGTACTTGCATCTTGACGGTAAACTGGCCATCCCTCACCGTTGCCTTGCCCTTGAACAAGACATCATTATAATAGGTGTAATCACGGGGATTCACGAAATTGCCCAATGTGGTGTATTTGGTTCTCTTGTCATAGAGACAAACTGAAAGCTCTCCATTAAATAAGGTATCAATCTTTCCCTCCGACGAGAAAACACAACCTTCCACTGTCACCAAGCTTCCGGCAGTGACGGCGGGGTTTTCAGACACCCCATTGATCTTTTGGGTGACGACCCGCAAAACAGGGGTGGAAATGCGCAAAGCAGGATCGCCAAAAAGCACGAAACCAATGTTTGACGAGGAATAATACTTGGGATCCGCTTTGGTACTCCGAACGATATCGCCGAAACGCAAAGACTGCCTATTACGTTGGCTGTACAGATGCTTATGAAAGGATTTTGAGACCTTTTGGTTGTTTGTTCCCAAGGTAGGCCTTACGGTGGTGAGCATGGCGATGGCACCTCCGTGAGGATTCAAGAACAACAGCTCACCAGCAGAGACCAGGCTTGGGTTATCGAATTTGCTGAACTCGCAGGTAGCAGTATGGACAAAAGGAAGCCTGTCGTAATTGTTCATCGCGAGGATGTCGGAATTGGTAAGGATCAATTCCTCCATGAGACCTCTCACCCCGCCATGACCCGTATAACTCACCACCCCCACTCCTTGGTCAAAGTAATCCATTAACACGTCATGTGCCTCAGGCACACGCTTCCCAGAAGGAGTGTTGACAATAGGATAAGAATCCGTGTACAGTTTCTTGACCGTGGCTATCGGATAGACCGTATCCAGAATCTTTTCCAAATCCTCTGTATAGTCCATATAGGAACGCGCGTCATTGTCAACCAAGAATAGATGGTTGTTTTTCCAGTCACCGTGAGTGGACGACAGATCCGCATAGTGTTTGACTTTTTCCAGCAAGGCCTCGCCTTGTTCAGGGGTCGTGATGGGCAAACGACCCACGCCGATATCCACGTATCCCGTACACTTTTCACCTTCGTTGGTATCCATCAATGCGAAATAGTCGTCGGAACACATCGAGGCCACTTCATACCAAGGTTTCTCAAGGATTTCGTAGGTTGGAACAAAATTGTTTCCAAATCCTTTGATGTCGCGATAATCGTGAGTGCCTTTGCCCATCAGCATCACATATTTCAGTTTTCTCCCACTACGGAGATAGACCATTCTGATGAAATCCCTGACAGCCGTAGGGTCAGCCATGCCTGTCCCGAACTCATTATAGATTTCCTCCACATCGGCCACAACACAGTCCATGTCATCTTGTTCCAGATGGAAATCCGCAAAGGCGTTAGAGGTTTCCCAGAACAAACGCGGGCTGATGATGAGTAACTCAGCATTGGAGATTGCGTGAAGGTTTTGGTTCGGGATTGGGTAACACGAGGCCACTGTCCGTGCCGAAGAAGGGTTGAATACCTGATAGCGTTGTTCCTCATGGCTATCAATACCAAAGGTAGAGAATCCCAATTGATGATCCATAACTTGTTTTTTGGGATGCATGGGGTCGGTAACATCCCAGCAAGATGCCGTGCTCCCCGCCCCATTCACACGCACCCTGGCCACTGGAGTCTCTATTTGGGAAGGCACCAGCCCAAAGGCCAGCATATCTCCATGAAAGACCAACTCGCGCCAGCAATTGATTACGAAATAGTCCAGATAAAGCAAAGCGTTTTCTGAGACAGGGTTGATTTCGTATCGTATGGACAGATGTTCCGAATCCACAAAACACATCCCATTGTTAAAGTCATGCTCATGACCGAAATTCAAGTCAGAGCTTTTGGCAATATCAACATGGTCAACGAGCAAATTGTTGTTCATCCAGAGGTTGTAAGAAAAGCGTGAGGGGCATCTACCCAGCACACGTGAAAACATGTGAATCACCTTGGCAGTGACAAGGTCAGGGATGTCCAGTTCAAACTCCTTGCTGCCTTCTAATGAGGTAAACATATCGCCATACCAAGTTCTCCCAGAAGCGAAAGGCGATATTTCTTCATTTTCGTGATAGAAACAATCCGGATATTGGGTGATGACAGCGTCCGATTCCGAGGTGGTGACAACAGGTTTGTCAGTCACCCTCAGACCGTTCTCGTTCCCTTCGAGGCAAAGAAAATAAAACACGGTGTCGGAATAGGTATTGCGCTCGCACTGGTAATAGCCTTTGTTAGTCCATGTCTTGGTCAGCGGTCCTTGTCCAAAGAAGATGATTCTGTCGTTCCCGTTGAAAGCGCCATCTTCATCGCCAGTGATTTGGATGGAAATCTCGTTTAAGTCATCGTAGCGCGAGGCGGCATTGGCTTCGGGAAGCATGCTCTGCACGTTGCCAAAAAGGCGGATCTTAGACGGATCCACACTTTGGGTCTCCACGCCAAGCGCTTGCAAGTCTGCCACGCCAAGGCCATAAATTCCCTCTTCCACCACACCTATTTTATACCATGCATGGTCTTTCAGCACCGATTCGGTTTTTTCCCATTGGGCACAAAGCGGGAGATGCCAGCCAACGATGAGCAACAGCAACACCAGACGCGTTTTTATCATATTTGATGAGATCTTATTACCGGATTATTATGAGTTTTGAGCTGACAGAGGCCGTTTCTTTTTTATCGTTCGTTACAGTGATACAATATCCATACACGCCGGCAGGCAGCGGTTTCCCTGTTCCGGAACGACCGTCCCAACGGATGGGATTGATACGGGTTGAGTTGCCCAACACCTGTTCTTTCAACACTGCGACAAGACGACCCATCATATCATAGATGCTGATCTGGACATCCATATTGTTTCCCATCTGGTTATGTCCGAAGCTGAAACCTGTTCCCTGAGCATCCGTAAAAGGATTCGGGGCACAATACGGATCTTCCAATGACATCATATCGCTGTTCCTAACCTTAAAATAGACGGTTTCTGTATTGGAGTTGTTGAAGACATCCCACACCTTCAAAGAAAGCATGTAATCCCCTTCCTGAAGGTTCTGCATACGATAGGTGACCACGCCTTTTCCTTGGCTGCCAAGGTCGGAGACAAAATAGTCATTCAGCACGTAGGTTTCTTTGGATGAGCCAGTGAGGGTAGCGACGATATCGTGTCCGATTCCCGTGCCTGTGGTGTTTATGCCACTTTCATCCTCCACGTAGGCGAGCAGCACGGGGTTGTTACCGGTGATACCCCCGCTGACAAAATGGTCATCGTCAATAAACAACTGAATCTCAGGCGGAGTCTCATCCATGACTGCATCCTCATAAAAGCCTCCAATGATGAAATCCTCTGATTTTCCCGAGGCATCATTGACATAGTCGGTGGCATAATAGCTCACCATTCCATTCCCGAACTGGTAAGAAATATCTCTTGGAACGATGAAGTCAATCGAGAAATGACCATTCACAACTTCCGTCTTTCCATTGAAAATCACGCTATTATAAAGTCCAAACTCCCGTTGAGCGGTATTTTCATCTCCGAGCGTCTTACAAATGGATTCTTTGTCATAGACACTGACATAGATGATGCCATTAAATGACGATGCCACCAAGCCATCAGCGTCTTTGACCACGCCAGCAATCGTAGTTGGCTGCAAGGCTTTCAGCGTATCGTCGAGGCTAGTGGTCTCAACGGTCCAAGTCGGCATTGGCAAGCGAAGGGCAGGATCGCCGAAAAACACATAAATCCTGTCGGTCGTCGCCTCAGTTTCTCGTCTTGATTTGGAAAGGCGGAAAACATCCCCCAGACGCGGACGTTGGCCATCCATCATCTCAAACAAATGGCTATAGACCTCGGTGATAAACCGCTTGTTATTGGTTCCGTAGGTTACTCTCGACGTGGTGAACATGGCAATCATTCCCCCGTACGGGTTCAAAAAAGCATATTCACCCAAGGAAGTTCGGGTATGGTCGTCATATCTACTGAATTCACAAGTTCCGGTGATCATCAAGGGATATTTGGGGCCATTGCGCCAGGTGTTGACATCCGAACGTTGCATCAAACGCTCCCCCGCCAGTTGAACCTCGCCTCCGTGTCCCACATAATTAAGCACCAGGCCGCCCTTGTCCATACGGTTATTAAGAGCCTTGTTAACATCAGGGGCCAGTTGTCCGCTGGGGGTATTTTCCTGGTTATAGGCATCCAGGTAGATCTTATCCACCACCAGGTTTTCCCCTCCGGTGTTCTTGATGAGATTGGCGTATGACTCGGAATGGTCGAAAAACTGATTGTCCTCCGCATCATCACATAAAAAGGTGATGACGTTTCGCCAGGGTCCCATGGAATATTCATTTTTCGTCAGGTAGTTTTCCACTTTGGTAACCATCTGCGTGGCCTGCTCCACCGTGCTGACTGGGAAACGTCCAGCCCCGATGTCGGGAGTGGAGCTTCCCAAAGCCCCTTCGGTTTCATCCATGAAGCAGAAATAATCATCGGTGACGATATTGGAAAGAATATCGGTTGACTGCACCAACTCATAGGTCGGCACAAAGTTTACGACACCGTTTCTGTTCTTGTAGTCGAACGAGGCGTCACCAAACAGGAGAAGGTAACGCAAGGGCGTGCTGTCATGATAAAGCATGCGGCAATAATCTCTGATGGCAGTGACATCCTGTGCGCCGCAGGAGAACTCGTTATAGATTTCCTGGGGAGTGACGATTTTGATTCTCAGGTCAGGGTCATAAACCGAATGGATAGATTTCAATCGTTCCGCTTGGTCCAAAAAGTCGGGATAAGTCACCATCAGATAGTCGTAGTTGTGGTCGCCATGCAGGTCTTGGTTCTTCACGGCTCCTATCAAGGTTGGAGTATGGTAGGAAGAGCCGTCGAAGGCAATGAACTCGTTACATGGACTTCCAGCCACTTTGAAGCTGAAAAACGATCCCGAGAGCTGTCCGTTGATTATCATGGGATTCACGGAGTCGGTCACATTCCACACTTGGAGGTTGGCCGACGCGCCCGTCAGCTTATATTGATACACTTGACTCGTTTCAATAGCCTCTGGGTTGCGGAAGCACATCTCTCCTCCCATGAAATGCAGCGAGCGCCATGCGTTCACAGCGATATAATCCACATAACCGATAGATGTCGTTCCGGCAATCCCCTGGTGGCGCAGCACCACTTTGATGGCATCGCCATTGACGGTTCCCGAGACAAAACCTGATGCAGGATATGAGAAAGCATGATCAGAGCCGGGAGCTGTAGATGATATATTGAACGACTTTTGCAGCACCTCATTGACATACAGCTCAAAAGTGGCCGGCTGGAAATTCCTTCCGGCGAGGTTCACTCTGACACTGCAAGGACGGGTTGTCTTCGCATGATGGAAGGTGAAGGTCTTCGACAACGAGGTATTACCATCAAGGATATCGCTGTAGTAAGTACGGCCCGCATTGATAAGGTTATAATTGTCTTTTTCGTACACCTGATAATCCAGGAATTCCGTCACTGTGACACCTGCGGTTTGGCCAGGCTGTTGTGCGGTTTCAATTCTTTTCCCTTGTCCGAGGTCTGCGGTGAGAAAAGCGTATGCCTCGTCATCGTATGCATTGGGAAGATGGACAAAGGCGTTTTCAGTTGTTTGATAACGCCAAGTCAGTGGTCCTCGAGCATAAAACAAGATATAGTCTTTTTTATCAAATTTGCCATCGGCCTCACCCGAGACAAAGATAGGGATTTCGGTTAAGTCGTCGAAACGCGGCTGGTTGTTCAACTCGTTCAGCAGGCCACCTCCGTTGTGATAGACACGGATATGGCGAGGGTCAAGATGGTCAACATCCATTCCCAGTTCCGAGAGATCAGAATACGTCAGCCGTTGGATTCCCGTTGCTGATACGCCCACCTTAAACCATTTTCCAGAGGCGAGCACCGAATGAGCCGCATATCTATTAGATAAGGTATCCAAAGACGACTGTCCGTACAAGTCAGAAAGCCAACCTGTAAGCGACAGTAACAAAAAAAGAGAGCATATTTTCATAGTCGGTTTCATCGAAAGAACACACCAATATAAATTAAGGAACGAAGATACAACTTTTTTATTATTTAAATAGGAATTCTGCGGAAGAAAAGTTTTTTGACATAAAAAGACCTAGGAAACGAAAAAAAGAAGTACTTTTGTGGCTGAATTGTTTTAAGTGAAAAAAAATTCCATTTCACACAATAAAAGCGCGACAAGGAAGTTTTTTAAGCATCAAATTCATTTGCAATGAAATTTAGAATCGGATTAAAGACATTAGCCCTCTGCCTTATGGCAGGGATCTTATTCACCGCTTGTTCCAAGAAGACCTCACGCACCACAGGTTGGGCATACAACGACCCCAACAATGGAGGTTTTGAAGTGGCGGAGATCAACGACCAACAGATTGGTCCTGGTTTGATTGCCATTGAAGGCGGTACTTTTGTCATGGGAGGCACTACTGACAATTTGACTTACAGTTGGGACAACGTGCCCCGCAAGGTCACTGTGCCATCGTTTTTGATGGACCGCACCGAAGTGAGCAACGTGGATTATCTGGAATACATCTACTGGCTGTCACGTGTTTACGGTCAGAACTATCCCATGGCTGTTCGCAACGCCTTGCCCGACACTTTGGTATGGCGTGGACGCATGACGTATAATGAGCCGATGATTGAGATTTATTTCCGTCATCCCGCCTACAGCGACTATCCGGTAGTAGGTGTCACTTGGGTTCAGGCCAACGACTACTGTTCATGGCGTACGGACCGTGTGAACGAGTTGATGCTTATCAAAGCGGGCATCCTCGACTGGGATCCAAACCAGCAGGATGAAGAGAACTTCAACACCGACGCATATCTCGCGGGGCAATACATCGGCAATGTGAAAAACGGCAAGAAAGACCTCAGCAAACAGAACGGAGATGGCATCCGCAACGTGAATCTGTCGGATGGCATCCTGCTTCCCTCCTATCGTCTTCCCACGGAAGCTGAATGGGAATATGCCGCTGTGGGTCTGATTGGCAACACCAACAACGACATCATCACCCAGCGCAAGGTTTATCCCTGGAACGGTGACGGTCTTCGCACCGACAACAAGAAATACCGTGGCAGCTTCATGGCTAACTTCAAGATTGGCCCCGGCAACTACATGGGTGTCGCTGGCAACCTCAATGACGGTGCCGCACTGCCCGCCCCTGTGGGATCCTACTGGCCCAACGACTACGGTCTGTACAACATGGCCGGCAATGTCTCCGAATGGGTTGGCGATGTCTATCGTCCTTTGACCTTTGAGGATGTGGCCGACTACAGTCCTTTCCGTGGTAACGTATTCACCCAGAAAGTACTTGACGAAGACGGCTTCATCGCCCAGAAGGACTCCTTGGGACGCATCCGCAGAGAGCCTATCCCTCAGGACCAGGCTGCCAAACGCCAGAACTACCGTACCTCCTTCAACTCCAACTATGCTGACGGCGACTATATGTCATCTATCCGTAGCAACTGGACTGACACTCAGGAAGACCAGAGCTCCTTTACCAAAGACATGTACGACTACGCTACCAACGAGACCTCTGGTACCACCCTCATCAGCGACGAGTCGAGGGTGTACAAAGGAGGTTCCTGGGCCGACGGTCCTTATTACCTGAGTCCAGGCACACGACGTTACCTCAACCAAAACCAGTCGTCGGCCTCCATTGGCTTCCGCTGTGCCATGAACAAGGTCGGCAGCTCTTTGGCAAAATAACTTAAAACGCAAACCATACAAAAAGCCGTTTGACTCCTCAAACGGCTTTTTTTCAATCAATAAATAACCACAACATGTCCATCTACGACTCTTACTGCAAATCATACAAGGTAACCACCGACAGCCGTCAAGTAGAACCTGATGCGGTGTTCTTTGCCCTAAAAGGAGAACATTTCGATGGCAATGACTTCGCCATTGAAGTGGCTGAGAAAGGCGTGGCCAGCCTTGTTGTAGCTGACCGTCCCTCTCTGCCCGACCATCCAAGGCTCATCAAAGTCAACGACTCATTAAAGGCATTACAGGAACTGGCTCTTCATCACCGGATGCAGATGAAAGCCCTCCGCGTGCTGGCCATCACGGGGACCAACGGAAAGACCACCACAAAGGAGCTGGTGTCCTCCGTACTCAGCAAGAAATACAAGATTACCTATACCCAAGGCAACTTCAACAATCACCTCGGAGTGCCACTTACCCTTCTCAACATCACTCCTGACACCGAGATGGCCGTCGTTGAAATGGGTGCCAACCATCCTGGGGAAATCAAGACGCTGACAGCCCTTGCCCTTCCCGACTACGGCATCATCACCAACATCGGGAAAGCCCATCTGGAAGGATTCGGCAGCTTTGAGGGGGTCATCAAGACTAAAAACGAGCTCTACGACCACCTCCGCACCCATCACAAGACCGCATTTGTCAACCGTGACAACGAACTGCTCATGAGCCTTATCGGTTCACTGGATCACTACACCTACGGCACAAAAGAGGCCCAGAGTGTCGTTAGCCCAGAGACATGCGACCCCTATCTGACAGTCTTTAACGAAAAAACAGGAATCATCAACACCCGCCTCGTCGGAGCATATAACTTTGAGAACGTAGCTGCTGCTATTGCGGTAGGACAGTATTTCGGCGTAGCCGACCACGACATCCGCGAGGCACTGGAACAATATCAACCCACCAACAGCAGGTCACAAGTCATTGAAGGAAGGAACCACATCATCATGGATGCCTACAATGCCAATCCGACCAGCATGAGTGCTGCCATCAAGAACTTCAGCACCATCTGTGGTGAACAAGCGATGTTGATTCTTGGCGACATGCGTGAGCTGGGCGATGCTTCCAAAGACGAGCACAAAGCCATCCTGGACCTAATCAAGACCCTAGGTTTCCGCCAAGTGTTGCTGGCTGGTCCGTGTTTCAGCCAATACAACGACAATCCCGATTTCATGACCTTCCCCGATGTGGAAGCACTTTGTAGTTACATGGAAAAGAATCCCGTGTCAAAGAGAAGCATCTTGGTAAAAGGCTCCAGAGGCATACGGCTGGAGAAAGTGCTGCCGCTGATTCAATGAAAAAGTATCTTTCCATAGGACTAATGTCGGGCAGCTCGCTCGATGGCATCGACTTGGTGCTGACCCAACTTACCAGCGAGGACGGTCGTTATCATTACACTCTCCTCGACGCGGAGACACTGCCCTATCCCGAACCTTGGCGAAGACAGCTTGCCGACGCGTTTCATGCCAAACCCGAGGAGCTCGAGTCACTCGACAAGCGTTACGGTGACTATTTGGGACAATGCATTCGCCAGTTCGTGGAGTCACGAGGGGTCACGCCCGACTTTGTGGCTTCACACGGGCACACCGTCTTCCATAAGCCAGCACAACGGTACACCCTGCAAATTGGCGATGGGCAAGCCATTGCCAATCGTTGTGGGATTCTCACCGTCAACGATTTCCGAAGCGAAGATGTAAGAAAAGGCGGCCAAGGTGCCCCGCTGGTTCCCATTGGCGACCGGTTGCTCTTCAGCGAATATGAGCTCTGCCTCAACATTGGAGGCATCGCCAACATCTCATACGAACAAGAGGGACGACGACTTGCATACGACATCTGTATCGCCAACCAAGCCCTCAACACACTCGCCCAACGCGAAGGACTGGAATATGACCGCGATGGACTACTCGCCCGCAGCGGCCAGGTCAACCTCCAACTGCTTGACAAACTCAACAATCATCCTTACTACCAACAAACACCCCCAAAATCATTAGGTCGAGAATTCTTTGAGCGCTTTCAACGAGAAGAGCTGGATGGCGACAGCACAGCCAACTTGCTGGCAACATTTACAGAACACATCGCCCTTCAAATCGCTCAATCTGTCAACAGCCAGCCACAGGGGAAACTCCTCGCCACTGGCGGTGGAGCACACAACACCTATCTCATAGAAAGGCTCCAACGACACACCCATCACAAGATTGTAGTCCCTGAACGTCAAACAGTTGACTACAAAGAAGCGTTGATTTTCGCACTGCTCGGGTTGCTCCGGATAGAAGGCCATCCCAATGTGCTATGCTCCGTCACGGGTGCACCCACCGACACCTGTGGTGGACAGATTTGGGCTCCAAAGAAAGATTATGGCAATAATTTGGTACGGTTTTAGTTATAATTATATATTTTTGTGAAACAATAAAAAGAATAGTAAAATATGTCACTTCCCCTTCAAGTCATCACCAACGGCGCTGTGGCGCAAACCATGCCAGCTGAGGCTCTGGCACAACCCAGTGAAATCAAACTCTCCATCCTCGACCTTGCGATGAAAGGCGGTTGGATCATGCTCGTCCTTGCCATCCTTTCAGTCATCGCTGTGTATATCTTCATTGAGCGTTTCATCGTGGTGCAAAGAGCCACAAAGATCGACAAAAGCTTCATGGAACGCATCCGTGAATACATGAAAGACGGGCGCATCGACAATGCCAAAGCCCTTTGTCACGGCAGTGACTCTCCCATCGCAAGGATGATTGAAAAAGGACTCTCCCGTATTGGTCGTCCGCTGAACGACATCAACACAGCCATCGAGAATGTGGGAAACATCGAAGTCGGCAAGCTGGAGAAAGGTGTCACACTGCTCTCTATGATTGCAAGTGCCTCACCGATGATCGGATTCCTTGGCACGGTGACCGGCATGATCAGAGCTTTCTACAACATGTCGATGGCAGGCAACAACATTGACATTGAATTACTCTCCTCGGGCATTTACGAGGCCATGGTAACCACGGTGGGTGGTCTGATTGTGGGCATCATCGCCTATCTGTTCTACACCATCATCGCGGCGAAGATTCAGGATGTCGTCAACCTCCTCGAGGCCAAGACCACTGAGTTCATGGATGTGCTCAACGAGCCTGCCTAACCTTAACAAAATCTGACACCATGGCTATCAAAACACGAAACAAAATCGGGGTCACTTTCAATTCCTCGTCCATGTCGGACCTGGTGTTCCTGCTGTTGATTTTCTTCATGCTGACCTCCACCTTAGTGGCGCCGAACGCCATCAAGTTGCTGTTGCCATCGAGCAGCAGCAAGACCATGGCCAAGCAAACCGTCACTGTTTACATCAACGACCTATATCAATATTATGTGGAAGAGACCCCTGTCACGGATGATGACCTGGCCGGGAGCATCAGCACGAAGATCGCTGGCCAGGCCGATGCTACCATCGTGCTTCGTTCCGACAAGTCGGTACCCGTCCAATATGTCGTCAACGTCATCGACGCCGTCAACGAGATCAACAACGCCACGCAACAGAACCATAAGGTCATCTTGGCCACCTCACCGAAAAAATGAGTAACGAAAGAAAAAATAAGACCATCGCCGCTGTGGGGACTCTGCTAGTCCACGCTTTGATCCTGCTTGCCTTGTTTTTCATGGCATTCCGCACCCCTTTGCCGCTTCCTGGAGAAGAAGGAGTGGAAGTTGACTTAGGTTTTTACAACCAAGGCATGGGACTTGTGCAGCCCGACCACTCGGCCATCCCAGAACAATCGACGCCTCCCAAGCCTCACGAGGATGAGTCATCGAAGAGCAAAGAAGACGTCGTCACCCAGGACACTGAAGAAGCTCCTTCCATCAAAAAAGAAAAGGAGAAGGACCCGAAACAACAACCTGAGGTGAAGCCCAAAGAAAAGCCGGACAAACCTGAAGAGACACCGCAGCAGACTGTCAATCCCAAAGCCCTCTTCAAAGGCAAAGACAAGGCGCAGGACGGGGGCTCGGAAGGCATCACAGGACAGCCTGGCGACCAAGGCAACCCCAACGGGCTCAAAGACATTAAGAAATACGACGGACAAGGCGGAAAAGGCAACGGCCTAGGCTATGACTTAGGAGGCCGCGGTGCCAAGTCCCTCCAACGCCCCTCTGAAGAGTTCCCGGAAGAAGGACATATCGTCGTCGAGATTTGGGTGGACCGTGAGGGCAACGTCATCCGTGCCAACATCACCAAAGGCACCGACATTGCCGACAGCGAGATGCGCACCACAGCCCTCGAAGCAGCACGCAGATCCAAGTTCTCCCCCGACCCCAACGCCCCGGAAGAACAAAAAGGAACCATCACTTATAACTTCGTCAAAAAACACTAACCCTTCAACTATCACCACGATGAACTATCAGGAAACCCTGGATTGGATGTTCAACAAACTCCCGATGTACCAACGCGTCGGAGGAGCAGCATATAAAGCCGATCTTAACAATACTATCGCTTTGCTCGACCGTTTGGGCAACCCTCACCATCACTTCAAATCAGTCCATGTGGCTGGCACCAACGGCAAAGGATCCACCTCTCATCTGCTTGCCTCCATCTTTCAAGAAGCAGGCTATAAAACAGGATTGTACACTTCCCCCCATCTGAGGGATTTCAGGGAACGCATCCGCATCAATGGAGAGATGATCTCCCAAGAACAAGTGGTGTCTTTCATCGAAGAAAACAAAGCCTTCTTCGAGCAGATGCAACTCTCCTTTTTTGAGATGACAGTAGGCATGGCCTTCGACTACTTCTCAAAGGAGAAGGTGGATATCGCCATCGTGGAAGTGGGCATGGGCGGCAGACTCGACTCCACCAACCTCATCACCCCTGAGCTGAGCGTCATTACCAACATCGGCCTCGACCACGTACAGTTCTTGGGCGACACCTTGGAGAAAATCGCAGGTGAGAAAGCCGGCATCATCAAAGAAGGAATCCCTGTCGTCATCGGTGAGACGCAAGCAGAGACCCATGCTGTCTTCGAACAAAAAGCAGCAGCTTGTCACAGCCCCATCTACTTTGCCGACCAGATCTTCGACTGCGACAAAATCCATATCGAATCACAGACCATACAGCAATACGACATCTGGAAAAACAACAACCTGTATCTCGAAGCCTGCGAGATTCCCTTGATGGGAAACTATCAAAAGAAGAACCTCACCACGGTAATCTGTGCCATCGACTTGTTGCGAGAGCCTTTCCAGCTCTCTGACGACGACATCCGGTGTGGCATCGCCAACGTCATCCGCAACACGCATCTCATGGGGCGCTGGCAGATTCTCAACGATGACCCGCTCACCATCGCCGACACCGGCCACAACGTAGATGGCATCCGAGAAGTCATCAGCCAACTGGCCGAGATGAATTACAACAAACTGCATTTCGTCATCGGCATGGTCAACGACAAAGACATCGACCATGTGCTTCAGCTGCTACCCCACCATTGCGAGTATTATTTCTGCAAAGCTGACATTCCACGTGGCCTTGATGCCAAAATACTGGCAGAAAAAGCCTTTGAACTCGGTTTGAGAGGAAAAGTTTACGACTCTGTTCGCGACGCATACCAGTCGGCTGTGAACTCCGCACATTTCGATGATGTAGTCTTTGTTGGCGGTTCCAACTTCATTGTGGCAGAAGTAGTATGACCAAAAAGGCTTTGCATATTATCCTACTTACCGTGATGGCCACCTTGCTTGCATCGTGTTCCATCAAACGTTTTGTGCCTGAGGGTTCTGCCTTCTTGGACAAAAACAAAGTGGAAATCAAAGAAAAAAAAGGAAATATCAAAGCTTCCGAAATCGCCCCTTACCTAGAACAAAAGAGCTTCAGCGCGCGTTTTCCCTTTCGTTTCCGCCTCTGGTTATACTATGTGACTGAGAATCGTACCGATAAAAGATTTTGGCGCTGGATGAATACGAGTATAGCCAAGAAACCCGAGTATTACGATGCTGGAAAAATGGTCGGTAGTATTGAACAATTGAAACAGTATCTCAACAACAGAGGCTATTTCCATTCCAATGTGACCTGCGAAACCAAAAAAATAAGCAAAAGGAAAAAACATCTGGTAAAAGCCACCTACTCAGTCTATCTTACCGAACCTTACCGTATCAGCAACATCGACTATCAGATTGAAGACACGGCGTTGGCTAAGCATATCATGAGGTTTAAGGAGCGTTTCCCCGCAAAAGTTGGCGACATCTACAACTCCTATTATCTCGATGAGCAACGCGACATCATCACGGAAGGGCTTCGCAACTCCGGTTATTATTTCTTCACTAAAGACTACATCACCTACGAAGTTGACAGCAGCTTTAACAACAACACGTTGACCGTCACCATGAAGATTGCCAACGCCAAGAACCGAAAGACCAACACCACCGAGCCCCATAAATGTTATTACATAAATAACATCAATATTTATCCGAACTACACCCCATTCATGGCGAACGCCTCCCCTCTTGACACCACGAGTCTGACGTTTTCCATAGGCTCCCGAAACCGCACCAACACCCTTCATTTCTACAACTACGAGAAGCCCCGAATTCGTCCTAGCACTTTCAACGAGATCATACAGATCTTTCAAGGTGCGCCCTATCGTCAACGACGAGTGGCTCAAACCTATAGTGCCCTCTCGAATTTGAAAATCATCGCCAATTCGAGCATTGAATTTGACACCGTACCCAGCACCAACGACACCTTGAATCTCTTGGACTGCAACATCTATCTCCGCAGGGCCAACACACATTCATTCAAACTTCAAATGGAAGGAACGAACAGTGGTGGCGACCTAGGTGTCAGCGGCAGCATCATCTACACCAACAAAAATATCTTCCGAGGGGCTGAGATGCTTCAAATAAGCCTCAAAGGAGGACTGGAAATGCAAGAGATTCTCGATTTAGGCGGTATGGAACCACCCGATGGCTCGTTTTTCAATACAAGAGAGCTAATTTTTAACTCCAGTCTCTATATCCCTAAGTTCCTCAGTCCCATTCCATTAAAGACCTTCGCCCGTGACTATCAGCCAAGGACTACCTTCTCGTTAGGCGGCAGCATGCAGATTCGGTATGCCTATTCGCGCTACATCAATATGGGATCGTTCGGTTACGACTGGAAAGCCAACCCCAGGTTGCAGTTTATCATCACCCCATTCTACCTCAACTCCGTAAAAGTCAACCCGATACCAGCATTTCAAGCCATCTTGGACCAAGAGAGCAACCAACGCATCAAGGATCAATACACCAACCATCTGGTTTTTGGCGGACGCTATTCATTCATCTACAACACACAGAGTTTCAACAAATCGAGCAATTACATCTATCTTAGGATGAATCTTGAATCCAGTGGAGGCATCCTTTCTCTTTTCAACAACACAAAACTGTTCACACAGAATCAAGATCATCACGAGCTGTTTGGCATCCGCTACGCCCAATATCTCAGAGGAGATATTGACTTTAGGCAATATTTCAACCTTGCCGAAAACACATGGTTGGTTTTCAGAGAGTTGGTTGGTATGGGTTTGCCCTACGGGAACTCATACGACATGCCTTTTGAAAGGAGTTTCTATTCAGGAGGATCGACGGGAATGCGAGGTTGGAGTTATAGGGAGTTAGGGCCAGGCGCATACGTCCCTGGTTATGAAATTGTGAACATTGAGAAGATTGGGGACATCCAATTGGAATGCAATGCGGAGGTACGTTTCCCTTTACGCGGGAAATTCAATGGAGCGGTCTTTGTTGACGCAGGCAATATATGGAACTACCATGCCAATCAGCTGCTTCCCAATGGAGAATTCCACTTCGACACTTTTTATAACCAGATTGCCATGGATGCGGGAATAGGTCTTCGTATGGACTTGGGTTTGGCCGTGATCCGTCTCGACGCAGCCATGCCCATACGCAACCCCTATCCGGATGTCACAGGGGTTTACTGGAGATTCAAGGAAATGAGTATTTGGGATCTCCGTTGGTCGTTTAACATCGGATATCCATTCTAAACCATGACCCGTGAAGCGCTTTTTGACCATCTGATTGACGCCTTCCAGTTTCAACCCACCGAAGGTCAAGCTACTGTACTCTATCATCTTGCTGCCTTTCTGCTGTCGAAAAAGCCCAATCCCACATATATCCTCAGAGGATATGCTGGTACGGGCAAGACCACCCTTGTCACCACCATGGTGAAGACCTTACCACAGATTGGGATGGGCTTTGTACTGATGGCACCCACAGGACGAGCCGCTAAAGTCATCGGGAACTACACCCAACGCTTTGCCTCCACCATCCATAAAAAGATTTATCAGACCCTTAGTCTTCCTGACGGAAGCATGAGGATGGTGAGGGCGGAGAACAAACACAAAGACACGGTTTTCATTGTCGATGAGGCCTCAATGATTAGCGAGGAACATGAATTCGGTACCAGGAGCCTGTTGGACGACCTGATCAACTATGTTTTCAGCGGGGAGCGATGCCGACTGTTGTTAATCGGAGACACCGCCCAGCTGCCACCAGTGGGTAACAGTCATAGTCCCGCACTCGACATCGACACCCTACGAAACGAATACCCGCTGACCATCGCCACCTACGAGCTTGTCGAAGTAAAACGTCAAGCACTGCTCTCAGGCATCCTTTACAATGCGACTCAGCTACGGGAGCGTTTGTTGGAGGGACTCCCTTTTTATTCCCCACCATTCTTTGACCTCGGTTTCGACGACACTCAGAAGATTGATCCCGAGACCTTCGAGGAGCTATTGCAAAACGCCTTTGACAATGAGCACCGTAACGAATCTGTCATCATCTGCAAGTCGAACAAAAGAGCCAACCTCTTCAACCAAGCAATCAGAAGCAGGATTTTGAACATGGAAGGCGAGATTGCCACCAGCGACCTGTTGATGGTGGTAAAGAACAACTATTATTGGTCGGACGGGAACAAAGAAATCAGCTTCATTGCCAATGGAGACATGGCAGAGATTCGCAAGATCAGCCGTTACGAGGAGATGTACGGATTCAGGTTTGCGGACGTGGTGCTACATTTCCCTGACTATCCTGAAGCTTTGGATTTAGAGGTGAAGATCATGCTTGACACCTTAAACAGTGAGAGTGCATCGCTCACCGAAGAAGACCAGCTAAGGCTAAGGCAGGCTATAGAGGCCGATTATATGGATATACCGAATCGGAAGGATCGATACAAAGAGATGAAGAAGAACCCATGGTTCAACGCATTACAGGTGAAGTTTGCATACGCCCTCACCTGTCACAAGACGCAAGGCGGTCAATGGAAAGAGGTCTTTGTAGATTCAGCTTTTAATTTGAAGGATGAGTTAGAGAAGGAAGATTTACGTTGGTTATATACAGCGGTCACGCGAGCCCAGGAGAAGTTGTTTTTTGTCAATTTCAAGGAAGAATTTTTCGAGAAGTGAGAATTGAGAGGTGAGAATCAAGCGGGAGCTACCCCGTTAGGGGTTAAATCTCGGTAGAAGGAGAATTTAGAATTTAGAGGGAGCTACCCCGTTAGGGGTTAAATCTCGGTAGGCCCAGGGTAGAACGCTCCCCCTCTCCACTGTGGAGAGGGGGCCGGGGGGTGAGGTTAATCTCGGTAGAAAAAATAAGGATTTTGAATTCTAATCAATGTTTTAATCATGATAGGAAAAAATCATCCTCAAATATCTCGCGTGTCCTCCTCCCCCTCTCCCGAGGAGAGAAGGTTTTGGGGACATGCCTTCCTTTCCGCCGCCCGTCCTCGCACCGTATTACTCTCCTTGTCCGGCATCCTGCTGGGTGGTGCTCTGGCCTTTGCCGAAAGCCCTGGCATCAACGGCTGGGTGGTGCTCTTCTGTGCCCTCACTGCGCTTACCTTGCAGATCCTCTCTAACCTCGCCAATGATTACGGTGATTATAAAAAAGGTGTTGACAATGTCCACCGTGCCGGTCCCCAACGTGCGATGCAAAGCGGTGCATTGACTGAACGGCAGATGCGTATGGCTATAGCGGTCACTGCGCTTGTCGTCCTCGTCTTCGGCGCCTTGTTGATTTTTGTCTTCGCCCGTCTTACTTGGAAGGAATTGGCCGTCTTTGCCGTTATGGGCATTGCCGCATTGCTGGCTGCCTTGTTTTACACCTTGGGCAAGCATCCTTACGGTTATCGTGGCCTTGGCGACCTGTCCTGCTTCTTGTTTTTTGGTTGGGCGGCTGTGGCTGGCACTTATTATCTCGCCACCCGTAACTTGGATTTCAGCATATTGCTTCCCGCCACTGCCATGGGCTGTTGCTCCAACGCTGTGCTGAATATCAACAATATGCGTGACTATGAAAACGACAAAGCCTTCGGCAAAAACAGCTTCGTGGTGAAGATAGGCTTGAAGGGAGCGTTTCTCTACCATGTTTGCTTGACTGTCGTGCCTTTCCTGTGCCTGACAGTCTTCTCGATCCTGAAGCGTGCCCCATATTACACCTACTCGTTCTGGCTGCTTTTCCCGCTCTTTCTCCGGGATCTGCTAACCATCCGAAATACGCTGAAGACAGGTGTCCCCGACCAATTCCTTCCCAAGCAGGTTCTGCACACATTCCTGCTGGCGGCAGCCTTTTCACTGCTAACGGTGAATTAAGCGAATTAGAAAGGGTCGGCGAATTATGCGAAGAAGAATTGTCGGCGAATTAAACGAATTAAGCGAATAAAAATTAGCTAAATTCGCTTAATTCGCCGACAACAAAAAATTCGCCGACAACAAAAAATTCGCCGACAACAAAAAATTCGCCGACAACAAAAAATTCGCCGACAACAAAAAATTCGCCGCTACGAAACTTGGCGGTCGATGATCTCCTTGAATTCCTCAAGCATATTCGCCGTATGGATGAGTTTGGCGATCTCCCCCGACCCAAGGTACAGGATTTTCACCCCTTTCTCCGACTCACGCAAAGCCTCAAGATAAACTGTGCGCTGGATATGCCCCGTGGTGAATACCACGCCAAGGTTGCTGTCGCCGTTCGATGACGAGACCTTTTTGTTGAAAACGATGAAGTCGTTTTTTGAGAATCCCACTTCGGGTTTGTTTTTGCACTCCACAAAGATGTATCTCCCGAATTTGCTGAAAAAAGGGTCGGCGAGGTCGTTGCGAACGATGAGGTCGATCTCGTTGCTGGCCTTGTCGCGAACACGGGTCTCTATGTGGATGAATCCCATTTGTCGGAATAGTCCTACGACAAATTCCTCGAACAATCGCCCTTTTTTAGCCGTGTCGGGCTCGTTTTTCGCTTTGGCGAAGAGGTCTTCAAGAATCTGAACAGCGATAGGGTTGAGGTCCTTGTTGTAATAGTCGTTGATGATGCCAGCGAGTTCTGGAATCCAAATGCTGTAAGCTTTCTTCTCCGAAAGCGCGAGGATAGAGCCTTTGGAGATGTAGTCGGAGATACGCAGCAGATAATCATTCATATAAGCCGAAATGATGATTATTTTGGCATACGGATTCGCAGCCATGATTTGGTCCATCACATTGAATCCGTCAATGCAATAACCGTCCATCCTCAGGTCAACGATGGCAATGGAATAATATTGGGTGATCACTTTGGTCATGATGTCGTTTTCCTTGGAGGCGTAGTTTAATTCGCAGTCACTTAACGCATTCTGTAATGCTGAGCATAGTTCTTTGGCTTGGTTTTCTTGATCATCGATGATTAATATGGATTTGTTCATGGTGATATCATTAATTATATTGCAGCAAAAATAATAAAATAATTTAATTTTAAACATCGAAATACACGAAAAAAACGAAATTTTTTATACTTTTCTTTATTTCGTGCCTTTCGTGCTTTTCGATGTTTTAATTAATACCTGACGATTCTTTCTGGAATTATTTTGCGAGCGTTGAAGTTTACTAAAAGACCCAGTTTGTAGCCTGTGATACAAAGGTAGTTTATTACCTGTGCTGTATGGATAGGAAGCAATTCTTCCACCGCTTTCAATTCAACCACTATTTTATTGTAACAAACGAAATCAGCTACATAAAGTTGTTTCAGTGCTTCTCCTTTATATATGATTGAGAATTCTTTTTCTCGCTCATAAGGAATACCTTGTAATTTAAATTCTTTTTCTAACGCTTCTTGATAAACCTTTTCGAGAAATCCTGGTCCTAAATTTTTATTTACCTCGTAGATTGCTCCGTTTATCTTATAAGATTCATTTGGATAAATTAACATCATATATATGTTTTATTTAAAAATTAAAAACGCAAAAATAATAAAAATATTGTTAACATCGAAATACACGAAAAAAATCGAAAACTTTATTTCGTGCCTTTCGTGCTTTTCGATGTTTTAATAAATAAATATTCTGATGTTAATCCCTCACTCTTGATTATTATGTTCCGGCTCAATTCGGACAAAATCCCCTCGTTCCTCAAAATAAGCAATCAACTTTTCATAGAACTTCGTCTTCCCCAGCGTCTCGGCGTTGCCGAAGATGATGAGTTTCATCCTTGCCCTGGTGATAGCCACATTCATCCTTCGGAGGTCGTTGAGGAATCCGATGTTGCCGCTGGCATTGTCACGTACCATGCTGATGAGAATCACGTCGCGTTCCTGTCCCTGGAATCCATCCACCGTGTTGACGGTGATTTGATGCCGCAAGGGCTTGAGCATTCTGTTGTTTCTGAGATATTTACGAAGCAATCGAACCTGTGCTTTATAGGGTGAGATGATGCCGAAGTCGGTTTGCTCTCTCAGCAGATGTTCCATCCCGATGAGTTTCACATAGTCCATCAAGGTCTTCATGAGCAGCTTGGCTTCCTCGTGGTTGCTTCGGCTGAGGTTTCGGCTTTGCTGTTCCCCGAAGTCGCATGACGTGGTGTCGAGCCACATCAGCGGGGTGTCGATAGGGGAGACGAGGTGTTCTGCCACGGAAGGGTCGGCTTTCAGCTTGCCGTGGTAGAAATGACGTGATGAGAACTCCATGATGTCCTTGTTCATCCGGTACTGCACGTCCAGCAGGGTGACGCACGAGGGTTTGCTCCGGACTACCTTCTGCATCAGTGTCTTTTCCAGTCCTTCACGCGCGGCTTCCAGACATTTGATGGTGGGTGGCAGTTGCTGATGGTCGCCGGCGAAGATGACACGGTCAGCTCTAAGGATGGCGGTCCAGCAGGCAGCTTCGAGGGCTTGGGCGGCCTCGTCGATGAACACCGTGCCGAAGTGTCTCCTTTCCAAGAGACGGTTGGCACTGCCGATGAGGGTGCAGGCGATGACCCCTGACGTGCCGAAGAGCTCTTCGCGAATCTTCACCTCCAGTTCCATCTCACGGTGTTGCAGCTTACGGATCTGGTTGTGCTCCTTGTCGCCCAGCCGCGGACGGCTCTTGAGCTCTCTCAGCGAGTTGCGGATGCCGAACAGCTCTAAGTAATCGGGGTGGTTGGCGTAGCGGTATTCGTAGGAACACTGCATCATCACGTCGTTGATCCTTAAGGGGTTGCCGATACGTAAAACAGAGATTCCCCGTCTGAAGAGCTGTTCGCTGATCCAGTCAACGGCGGCGTTACTCGGGGCACACACCAGCACCTGGGTCTCGCGTTTCAGCGTCTCGCTGATGGCTTCTACGAGGGTGGTGGTCTTGCCCGTGCCAGGTGGCCCATGAACGATGGCGGTCTCGCGGGCGTTCAGCACCTTGCTGACGGCGGCGTTCTGGCTGGCGTTAAGCCAAGGCATGGGAGCATAGTGCAACTCCCGAAAAGCAGGCTGCCGCTCTCCGATCAGCACGCTGCGTAGGTTGACAAAACCCTCGTCGTTGCGGTCTTTCACCTGCCGAAGGCTGCTTTGCATCACCTGATAGGTGTAGTCATCGATGCCTAAAAGCACCCCGACTTTAGCGCGTGAGGCCAGGTTTTGCAAGGCCATCAGCGTGGGCATGTTGTTCACAGCAATCTCCATACGGTATTCTTGGACGCGGCTCACGGCACAGTTGTAGTTGAGCACCCGCATCTTTCCGTTCTCGAAGCTGAAAAAGTTGACGATCTTGCCCGGCTCGAAGTCGCTGCTCGAATCCTCAGGTTGTGTCCCGTCGAAGAACACATCCACCACCAACTGGTTGGCGATATTATAAGAGGTGTTGCCTAATCGTATCGGATACCAGCAGTCACCTTCTGCCACATCGCCATTCATCGGGGCACGTTGCACCGCCTCGAGGTAGGTGGCCTTCTCGAATTCATACTCCTTTTGGAGCAGCTCGGATTGTTTTTGTAGGTTATCGAACAAGGGATGATGTTCTAAATCGATGATTTCCAATAAAAAAGGACACCAAACTGCTTTGATGTCCTTTGAGCGTCGGAGTGGCCCGACTCGAACGGGCGACCGCTTGCACCCCATGCAAGAATGCTAGCCAACTGCACCACACCCCGATTGCTTTTGCGGCTGCAAAGATAGGAATGTTTTTTGAATTATGGCGCATTTTTTCAAAAAAAAAGTTACTTTTGCAATTATTTACTCTAATTTTAAAAATCTTAATGCTAAAATTCTACACTATGGAACACGTTGAATGCTTAATAATCGGCTCAGGACCAGCGGGTTATACCGCTGCTATCTATACTTGTCGCGCCGACATCAAAACTGTTGTCTATGAAGGCATGCAGCCTGGCGGACAGCTGACTCAGACGACTGAAATCGAGAACTTCCCAGGGTATCCTAAGGGGATCAACGGCCCCGATATGATGGAGGAGATCCGCCAGCAAGCGGAACGCTTTGGCGCGGACATCCGCATGGGGGAGGTCACGGCTATCGATGCCTCACAACGGCCTTTCAGGGTGACTACCGAATACGACGGAGAGCTGTTGGCCGACGCCATTATCGTCTCCACGGGTGCTTCGGCTCGTTATCTCGGACTCCCCACTGAAGAGGAGTTCAAAGGTGGCGGCGTCTCTGCCTGTGCCACCTGCGACGGCTTTTTCTATAAAGGGAAGGACGTGGCGGTCGTCGGCGGTGGCGACACGGCCTGCGAAGACGCCACCTATCTGGCCAAACTCTGCAACAAAGTCTATCTCATCGTCCGCCGTGACGTGCTGCGCGCCTCCAAGGCCATGCAGCATCGGGTGCTGAACACCCCTAACATCGAGGTGCTTTGGAAACATCAGACCAAAGAGCTCTTTGGCGAACAGCAAGGCTTCATGAAGAAGCTGAAGGGTGCCGTGTTATATCACAGCGACACCAAAGAGGAACGTACCATCTATGTGGACGGCTTCTTCGAGGCCATCGGCCATACCCCGAACACCGAGCCGTTCAAAGGACTCCTCGACATGGATGAGGAAGGCTATATCATCACCAAGCCGAAATCCACTGCCACCAACGTGGAAGGCATCTTTGCCTGCGGCGACTGCCAGGACCGTATCTACCGCCAAGCCATCGTGGCCGCCGGCACCGGAGCCATGGCAGGTATCGAGGTGGAACGCTTCCTCATCGCTAGTAAATAACCTCACCCCCCGGCACTCATTAGACCTCACCCCCCGTCGGGGGGTGAGGTAAAATTCCTATGAAACTCCACACCGACCTAAATATCACTCCTTTATCCCCATCCATCCGCTACAGCGACCCGCTCCTTTTCTTAGGCTCCTGTTTCGCCGACGAGGTGGGCTCCCTCTGTCGTGGCGTGGGCTTTCATGCACAAGTCAACCCCTTCGGCGTGCTGTATAACCCGGCCAGCATCGCCCACTCACTGCAACGCCTCCGCGACGGCACTCCGTTTACCCATGACGAGGTGATTGAAGTGGGAGGGGAGTTCTATTGTACCTTCAGCCATAACACCGACTTCTGGAGACCGACAGAAGAAGCGTTGCTTCAAACGGTCAACCAGAGTCTTGCTGAGGCACACCAACATTTTCAATCTGCGAGATGGATTATCATCAGTTTAGGCACCTCCTGGATTTACCGTGAGAGGACATCTGGCCGTGTGGTCTCAAACTGCCATAAACTTCCTGCGACCCGATTCGAACGGGTCTTCCTCTCGGTGGAGGAGACTGCTGATTTGCTTTCTGATATGCTGCGAGCTGTTCCCGACAAGCAGTTCATCTTCACCATCTCCCCGTTGCGTCATCTCAAAGACGGCCTTCATGAGAACCAGCTGAGCAAGGCCTCAATGTTGCTGGCAGTGGATCAGGTATGCGAGATCTTTGATAATGCCCATTATTTCCCTGCCTACGAAATCCTTCTTGATGAGCTTCGCGACTACCGTTTTTATAAGGAAGACATGGTGCATCCCACCGATCAAGCGGTGAATTATATCTTCGAGAGATTCGTTCAATTCGCTGTCAATCCCTCCGAACTTCCCGCCATGGCCGCTGCCAAAGAACTCAAGCAGATGCTTCATCACAAGCCGCTCTTCCCTGAGAGCGAGGCATACCAACGGTTTGAAGCGTTGATTGAAAAGAAAACGGTTGAGTTGAAATTGAATTATCCCGAAGTTTGTGTGAATAATTTGTAAGATATATATATAAATATTCTTTATAATAAATATTAATTATATAATTATAATGAATAAATCATTATAATATATCCATTTTAAAAATATCGATATATTCTTTTTCATTGGGGGTTATTGGAAGGTCTTCTTCGGAAACCACCATGAACATATAAACCAGTTCTTTCTCGGTTCTCGATTCTCGGATATACTGTTTCTTCAGCGTGGGTTTTACTTTAGCTAATCCCAGTGTTTCTGTCATCTTCCGTTTGAGCGTTTTTTCTGGGGTGTCGCCAAAAGCCACATGCCACCAGTAGCGTCTTGAGGTCTCTCCTTTTCCATTAACAATATGTAGATGCACAACGGGGTGCAGGATTTTGTTTCCTTTGTGGAGCTCGATATACAAAGCCCGTCCCACGATGATGCCTCGCTCGTTGACAATAGGCAGGAACTCCATCTGATTGATCTCTGGTTCAAACTTGTTAGGTTTATCCTCGTTTGCCGGCAAGTCGATGTTCTCTTCTTGTGCAGTCTGTGGGGTCTGTATCACCTGTTCGATTTCCGTTCCGAAGGATTTTTGGCTACGTCTTTCTGCAGCGATCACTTTTTCCGTTGGCTTGTCCTGAACCTTGTCGTGAACCAGTTGTGTAAGAGCCATCGGTTCAAACGACACTTCATTCACTTCGATTTTTTCCGTGCCTCCTGGCCCTTTCAATTCGAAGACCTCTCCCGCCTTTTTCCCTGTTAATGCCTTGGCTATCGGTGAGACGAAGGAGACCAGGCCTTGGTCCACATTGGCTTCATCCACTCCTACGATTCTCACCACGCGACCGTTGTAACGCACCCAGGCACCAAAGCTCACTGTGTTTTTGTTAGCTTTTGAAATGTCGATTTCCACGGCACTGCTGATACGGCTGATGAGTTGTTTCATCTTGGCATCGATGAAGTTGCATAAGATGTAGTTATCGCCAGCTTTAGCCCGTTCCGTTTCAAGATTTTTCAGCTCCTCGTTAAGAGCCGCGAGACCTTCTTTGGTGACATAGTTAGGCACGCCATCGGGCAGGTATGCCCTTGGTGGCACCATTGGAATCTCTTCTTGATCGCCTTCTTTTATGAATCCCCTGCTCATCAGTGCTCTAGATTATGGAGTGTTTTGATGTTTTGCCATTGCAAAGATAGGTTTTATTTGCGTAACTTTGCAACCTTTGCCAACTGTGTGTTATGAGAACTGTTTTGTGTTTCGTCGTTTTTTGGTCGCTTGCCATCGTTTTGCAAGCCCAGCCAAAGGTGAGTTTCTCTCCTACAGGTGGCGTCTTTCAGCAACCTTGTGCTGTCACCCTCTCTTTCCCTGATGATAGTTGCGAGATCCATTATACCTTGAATGGCAACACCCCTACGGTCTATGATGCTTTGTATGACGGCCCTTTGACGCTTTCCGAGTCGCTCTATTCTACATCGGATATCTATACCCTAAATCTCCATTCCCCTTTGGAGGAGGACGATCGTCCTGCGAACGTACGTCACGCCATCGTCATCCGTGCTGCCGCTTTCGACACGGACGGTCATCTTGTAAGTACAGTCGCCACTCAGTCCTATTTTGTCAAGAGCTTGGAGGGCGACACACACGGTCTTCCGGTGCTTTCCCTTTGTGCCGACTCCTTGGCCTTGTTCGACTATGGGACGGGTATCATGGTGCCTGGCGTTTTTTTCGACCCCGATTGTCCGAAAACCACAGGCAACTATTATCAAACGGGTAAAGAGTGGGAGCGACTGTGTAATGTGGAGTGCTATGCTAATGACACCTGCTATTTTAACATGAAAGCGGGATTGAGGACCCATGGGGAACAGTCGAGGCGGTTTTCCCAAAAAGGATTGAAAATCTATGCCCGAAAAGAATATGGAGAAAAACGCTTCTTCTTCCCTCTTTTCGAGACGACAGACCACACAGGTTTCAAACGTCTGGTTCTCAAACCATTCAGCGCTTCTTGGTTTCAATCTGGCGTCGAGGATTATCTGTGTGACCGTATGGCGGCTGAAATCAACGTGGAGTCGAGTGCGAACCAGCCGGTCGTCCTGTTCCTGAATGGGGAATACTGGGGCATCTATCTGCTGAAAGAAAAAATCGACGAGGATTTCCTAAGTGATCATTTTGATGTGGACGAGGATGACTGTACCATCGTCAAGAACTGGACGGGAACTGTGGATTGTGGTGACAACACTAACTTCAATGCAATGATGTCGTGGCTTTCCGAAGCGAATCTCGCCGACTCCTCGGAATATGCCTATTTATGTTCATTGATAGATGTTCAGAATTTCATCGACTATGTCGTTTTCGAGACTTTCATTAAAAATGCCGACTGGCCCTCCAACAATATGCGTTGTTGGCAGGAAAACGACAACCCCTGGCGGTGGATTTTCTTCGATGGTGATGCCTGTCTCTCGGATCTTGATTTCGATGCTTTTGCCAATGCCGCTTATACGGGTGAAGACACCTGGCCAAGCTCACGCACCGCTACCTTGTTATTTAGGAAACTCCTTGAAAACAAAGCATTTATTTCGCGGTTTCTCGTTCGTTATCATGAACTGACTACTGGAGCTTTTTCTTTTGGAAACACCTCTTTAATGTTGCAGCAGGCAAGGGCTTGGATTCGGGATGAGGTCATTCATCAATCCGAGCGTTTTGGGAAGCCAGCTTCTTTGGAATCATGGGAGACGGTTATGGAAAAGATCCGTCATTTCTTGGAGACGCGGCCATCAATAGCTTATCAGGAGTTATGTGCGTTTTTGTCATCGCCTGATTCTGAAGTGAAACATCTCTGTTGTTTTCCCAATCCTTCGTCAGGAGCGGTATATCTGTCATTTCAATCGGAGTCGTCGGGTTTGTTTCCGATGCGAGTTTATAACACTTTGGGGCAATTGGTTGCTGACAAAATAATTGCTGTCAGCAAGGGTGATAACTTGATTTATACTACATTGAATCTTCCAAGAGGTATTTATTTCATTAAAATATATAATGAATATAATTCTATTATTATAGAATAATCTAAAATATGAATATTATTCATAATATAACTTGACGGATATTCGTTTTTTTCTTAGCTTTGCCGCGCTTATTTTAAATATAATAGGTGATGCAAAACATACCTCGGATATCGAAAGGATTCATGCTACCCTTGTGGGTACTTGTTTCGGTATTCTTGATGCAAGGCATGGCTCTTGGGCAGAGCAAAGATGGCTGTGGCATAGTCACTTGTGGTGACCAGACCATTTATCCAGGGCATAGTGTTCAGCTTTCGGCTTCGGGTGCATCGACTTACACTTGGTCTCCTGCTGCAAGCCTTTCTGCCACTGACATTCCTAATCCCATTGCTTCGCCTACTGTCACCACCACCTACACTGTGACTGGATATCCTGATTTAGTCGTCAATGGGGATTTTGAAGATGGGTATAAAGACTTTGAAACAGATTATAGATATACTTCGGGAAATATTACTGCTACGATACAAAACGAGGATGGTCGAATTTTTACTGTGGATAATCAATTGACGAATCATTTCCCATCTCAAACTATTTCCGCAATCCCATGGGTGACAAATGGCCAATCAGGGAAATTTATGATGGTGAATGGTTCTCGTAATAGTTCGCATAGGGTATGGCAGGAAACAATCTCGGTTATTCCTCATTCCAATTATGATTTTTCAGCACGGTTGGTGCACATGCGTAAACAAGACTCCAACACTAATTATCAAGCTAATTTGAAGTTTGATATCAATGGAGTTTCATTGGGCGAGCAGTTGGCAGTTTTTTCTTGGAATGAGTTCACGTCTCCATGGAATAGTGAGGATGCAACAACTGCAACTATTACAATTTATGATTTGAATACAAAAGATGATGCTGGCAACGACTTCGGCTTAGATGATATTTCTCTTGAAGCCACTGAACTATGTACAGCGGAGGTGACTGTAAATGTATCTTATGTAGGGCAAATTATCAGGCCAATGCCAGTATGTGAAGGAGGGTCATTTTCATTGACTGTGCCAGAGTTGTTCTGTCAAGGTTGTTCTGGACAATGGCAGATAGGGCCTTCCGCAGAGGGACCTTTCAACACGTTCACTAACAACAATATCCCAGCTTCATATAATGGTTATTATCTCCGTTATGCCTTGGAGTACCCTTCGGGGAATTGGAGCTATAGCAACGTGGTTCCCGTCACGGTGATGTCAAGTCTTGCAGTAAACGTCTGGGTAGAAGGAAATGCTGGTTGCGATGGCGATCCGGTGACGCTTCATGCCGCAGCAACCACAACTGGCGATATAAGGCTCGTGTCGGTGGGCGATATTCTATGCACGGATGGTAGCATCGTTCCTGTGAGTAGCTGGCCTGTGTCTGGAAAAACAGCCAATGGAGTGGTGGTACATGTGGATAATAACGGATGGAATGGCTGGGCATTGGCGCTGGATGAGACCGAAAACGTGATATGGAACCTTACTAACACTACGGTTTCTGGGCTGGTGACTACTTCGAATCCCCGTGAAGCTATCTTTGACTTGGATGGCTATGCTCATACCCATGCCATCCGAAGAGCAGGTAATGCGGAACAGTTTCCTGCTGCTTATCTGATGGATCTTTCCCAAGGATGGTATCTCCCTTCAATTGGTCAGTGGCGAAGCATCTTTGCTGACATAGCAATTATTAATGCTTCTATGACAACAGTTGGTGGAACATTATTAACAGTAACTCCATCTAAATTCTATTGGTCTTCAACGCAAGTCGATAATACCAATAAATGGTTGTTTTCCGATAGAGCGGCTGTGAAAGGAGATAATGGTACGAAGTCATATAGAGTGCGAGCAATGTGTTCATTTTAGGGATGAGAAAAAGTGTTTGGTACATAGTATTGCTTCTTTGTTGCGCTTTGCAAGTCAAGGCTCAGAGCTATCATATTGGCGATTTCATCACCACTGAAGACGGCCAACAAGGTGTGGTATTCTATATCAATCCCGAACGCACAGGAGGTTGGATGGTGGCGTTGCATGACGTGACTAAAAATGGTACTAATAAATTTAAATGGGGAGATAAACAGTTTGTTTTACAACCTGCTGCTGTTTCTGTAAGTGAAAGTACATATTATTTGGTGCAGAGTAGTGATAATATGAGCGGCAAAGAACGTACATTTCGTATTAGGAATAAATTTAGTAATCATGATTTTGCAGCATGGGTCGTTAATTCCAATAATCAACCTTATTTTGGTGATGATTGGTATTTGCCTTCTGTCAGAGAACTGCAATATTTGTATTCCTCTTTAGCTGTTGTTGATTCTGTTTTGTCTATTTATGGTTCTTGTATGTCTAATGATGTTTATTGGAGCAGTACCGAAAAAGACAAAGATAATGCTTGGGCTATCTCCTTTAAAAATAGTATAACCAATGGTTCTCCGGTTTATGATCCTGGGCAATATAGTGGAGGTGGCTTTTGGTTTCATGGAAAAGACCAAAAACATTGTGTCAGAGCAATCCATGATTTCACCATGCCTTCTTCATCAGACAATTTCAGTTACTTATGGAATACTGGTGAGACCACTCCAGAAATCACCGTGGCTCCTGCTCAAAGCACCCCTTATTCGGTGACGGTCTCTTTGGATGGAGGTTGCGAGACCACAGAAACGGCCACAGTGTATGTTGCCAGTCCTCCAGTGGTGGAAATCACGATTTCTCCGAGTGATACCATCTGTGAAGGGGATGAGATTACTTTGACTGCAGAAGTGTTAAACCCAGCCGTGGGTGACATCCTATGCAGTGACGGTTCCATCGTGAAGGCTTCAAAATGGCCCGTTGCAGGAAAAACGGCCAAAGGCATCGTGTTTTATGTAGATCCTTCGGGTCAACATGGTTGGGCTGTGAGTGTAACAGAATCGCAAAAGGCATGGTGTAATAAATCAACTGTGGATATTCCGGATCTTGCCAATTATACAAATTGGATACCTGCTATCAATGATTTTAATGGTTATGAAAACACCCAGAAAATTCACAATGCGGCAAATTCTAATACAACTTATGCTGCTGTGGATTACGTCTTGGGATTAGGAAGTGTGGGAGGTCATAGTTGGTATCTGCCTGCATTGGGACAATTGAATGTTCTCTATGCATCGGTTCTCATTGTAAATCAAAGTCTTCAACGAGTGAATGGGACTGTCTTTACTGAGTCCTTAACTGCACATCTTTGGTCATCTAATGAAATCAATGAAGGCAATGCTTTTAAGATTCAATGTAATAATGGAGGGATTGACAAAGATTTAAAGAGCAAGTCAAACCGTGTTCGAGCTATAATTGATTTTTGATCGTATGAAGCACTGGATATGGATATTATTGTTGGTTGTGTTGGGCAATAGTTCGCTGTTGTTCTCGCAATCGTATCATATCGGTGATGTCATAATGAATGATGATGGCAGCAAAGGTGTCGTGTTTTACATTAACCCAGAAGGAACGGGAGGATGGATGGTAGGGATGGACGACGTTTCTTCGGGGTGTAAATGGGGGAGTACTGTGTCGATAAGTGGTGTGGCTACTTGTTCTCCAGGTTCCACAACTTTTACATTATTGAATGAATTGGATGGAAAGGAAAATACACGAAAAATACGTGCCTCTCAAAATAATAACACTAATTATGCAGCCGGGAAGGTGGATTATCCTAATTGGTATTTGCCTTCTATTGGACAGCTTAGGATATTAATCAGTAGAATGAGTATGATCCAATCTGCTTTGATTGTCAATAATGGATCAGTTCTTCAAAACAGTTTTTATTGGTCTAGTACACAAGGTAATAATGAATACGCATGGGGCATCAATATGGAGTATGATAATTTGGCCGGAGCTCACATGCTAACAAAGAAGAAAGATAACAATGCTGCAGTCCGTGCCATCCGTGATTTTGGAATACAAAACGATGTGACATATCATTGGCAACCAACTGGAGCGAATACCCCAGACCTCACTTTATCTGACTTAGGGCCGGGAGATCACACCTATTCTGTAACGGTCTCTACGGGGCCAGGCTGCGATACAACAGAATCGGTTACGATTACGGTGTTGCCTAAGATCTATTATGAGTTTTCGGATGTGGCTTGTGATGAATATACTTGGAATGGTATCACCTACGAAAATTCAGGCGATTATGAGCAGACATTTACCAGTGAAGTGACTGGCTGTGACTCTATCGTGACGCTTCACTTGACGATTGGTCACGAGGTGATTGGTCCCGATACCACAGTGGTTACTTGCGAGCCGTTTGAATGGTACGGCACTATTTATGATCATGACGCAACACCGATGCATTACTTCACCTCTTATCTGGGATGTGATAGTATTGTCACACTGAACCTGACTGTCAATCAAGGAACCTATAGTTCGGAGTCCCAAACCGCCTGCGAGTACTATATTTGGCATGGTGAGACCTACACGTCGAGTGACACTTACGTCTATACATACGAAAACGCGGACGGCTGCCCGAGTGCCGACACCCTCCACCTGACCATCAACAACGGCACCCACAACGTGGAGACTGCGACTGCTTGCGAGAGTTATGAATGGCATGGTGAAACCTACACGGTGAGTGACACCTACATCTACCTCTACGAGAACGAGAACGGCTGTCCCAGTGCCGACACCCTCCATCTGACAATCAACAACGGCACCCATAATATCGTGACCGAGACTGCTTGCGAGAGTTATGAATGGCATGGTGAAACCTACACGGTGAGTGACACCTACATCTACCTCTACGAGAACGAGAACGGCTGTCCCAGTGCCGACACCCTCCACCTGACCATCAACAACGGCACCCACAACGTGGAGACTGCGACTGCCTGTGAGAGTTATGAATGGCATGGCGAGACTTACACAGTGAGCGA
>JAEEGH010001628.1_pt1 | contig 63641 bp, 44 predicted proteins | sample 9134181 | NCBI WGS metagenome assembly JAEEGH01 (sample SAMN16246544, study PRJNA631951) | gut metagenome | biome: gut microbiome; feature: rumen; material: DP-attached | host: Bos | place: Iran: Karaj | collected 2018-10
TGCGATAAATGTTCGTTCGAATTTTATGGATCAATCTCAAATGTCAGGCGGTGAAAAAGCATATAGCCCAGGTGGTCGTGGAGAAGCTCGTGGGGTGCTCAACGATCCCGATGCTTGGGATGAATGGTAAACGAGGAGCAAAGCTCCGAGGTAAGAAGTAAGATGTAAGAAGTCAGTGGTCTGATGGCCTTCTGAATACAATCAATAAAGGCGGAGTGGCAGAAATGTCGCTCCGCTTTTTTGTTTCGCTTTACACATTTTTCGGGGGAAAGAGTGGCAGGCACACCAGTTCCTTATGTGTGGGGACACACAAATATCAATGTCCGTAATGTCCGTTCACGATGCTCTCAGAGCTGCTGCAGAGCCGCTGCAGAGCCGCTGTAGAGCCCTAGCCACGTCCTACCTACGCTCTACCCACGCCCTACCCACGTCCTACCTACGTACTAGCCATACTCACGGAGCAGCTTAGGTGCAGCTTAGGAGCTGCCTAGGAGCTGGCAAGGAGCTGCCTAGAGTATGCCTAGAGTATGGCAGACAGTTTACAAATTACTGTCGATATAATAAAAAATGGGAAAAAACATTGTTGTTTAAAGAAAAATACTTATCTTTGCAGACGAAAGTTGGCAAAAGTGTGGTAAAATCACACAAAACCGAACTTTCTTGTGTAAAAAGGCATGAAAATAGAAAGAGACATCATTAAACAGTTCAAGGCATGGAAGGAGACAACTGACAGGAAACCCATCCTGCTGAAGGGTGCCCGCCAGATTGGTAAGACGTGGGCGATGGAAACATTCGGACAGGAGTGCTTCAAATATTGTGTCAAGTTCGATTTCGACCGCCAGCCAGAACTGAAATCCGTGTTCCAAACATCCAAGGACCCGCAGCGACTCATCAAGGAGTTGACGCTCTATTGTGAACAGCCCATCATTGCGGGCGAGACGCTGATGATCTTCGATGAGATACAGGAATGCGAGGAGGCGCTGAACAGTTTGAAATACTTCTGCGATGAAGCCCCGCAGTATCACATCATTGCCGCAGGTTCGCTGTTGGGTGTGGCCGTCAAGCGACGCAGAATGACGGTGCCGGTGGGAAAGGTCAGAATCATCAATATGTTCCCCGTCACGTTCAAGGAATTCCTATGGGCCAGTGATGCAAGTACCTACGAGTATATCGATTCGTTGGATGAAATCCGTCATCTGCCCGAAATCATCATGAACAAACTGCGCGCGGAGTATCGTCGCTATCAAGTCTGTGGCGGTATGCCCGAGGCCATCGTGGCACTGCTGGAAGACAAGGGTATCGGTGAGGTTGAAATGGCTTTGCAAGGCATCCTCGACCTCTATGAGCTGGACTTCGCCAAGTATGCCGAGCCGCGCGAGATTCCCCGCATTCATGCCGTCTGGCACTCGCTGCCCGCCCAGTTGTCGAAGGAGAACCGGAAGTTTGTGTGGAAGGTCATCAAGACGGGTGCCCGTTCCAAGGACTACGAGGATGCCCTGATGTGGTTGGAGGATGCCGGCATGATTCATCGTATCTTCAGCATCAGTAAGCCAGGTATGCCCCTGTCGGCCTACGAAGATACCGATGCCTTTAAAGTCTATGCCTGCGACTGCGGTCTGTTGCGTCGTATGGCCCGCTTGCCTGCCACAGTTGTCACTGACCCTATCGCCAACTACACAGAGTTCAAGGGGGCTATGGCCGAGAATGTCGTCCTGCAGTCCATTTTGCCCCTCATGGACGACCAGAAACCCTATTACTGGATGTCGCCAGGTACGGCAGAAGTGGAATTTATTATCCAGTGGGACGACGAGATAATCCCCGTTGAGGTCAAGGCCGAGGAGAATATCAGCGGCAACAGCCTCGCGGTATACACGAAGACATACGAGCCCCGTCACCGCATGCGTTACAGTATGCTGAACCTTCAGTACAACTGCGGCCTGCTCAGCAGTCCTGCACCATTGGCAGGCTGGATGGACAAGTGGATGGATATAATAAGATGCACAGAACATAAATAGGCACAGTGCAGTCGGAAATGAGAAAGACTCATAAAAACAACGTATTAAAAGCCGTGTGCGTCGCCATGATGCTGATGATTGTGGCGGTGGCGAGCGGGCGCGAGGGATTTGCCGTGAGGGAGATACCCGACGAGGTGTTCCTGCGTATGAAGCAGGGAGGCTCGTACCCGCAGGGATGCCCGGTGAAGCGCTCCCAGTTGCGCTATCTCACACTGCGCCACTGGAATATGCAGGGTGAGGAAAAGGCTGGGGAACTCGTATGCAACGCACAGATAGCAGACGACCTGCTGGCGATATTCGAGGAGCTATACGACGCACACTATCCCATACATTCTGTGCGTCTTATCGATGATTTCGGAGCCGATGACGAGGCATCGGTGGCTGCCAACAACACATCATCGTTCTGCTATCGCAAGGTGGCCGGCACCAAGACACTCTCGCGACACGCACGGGGAATGGCGATAGACATAAACCCGAAAGACAATCCGATGGTGAAGCCGAAGAGGAAGGGCGGTCCCATACCCAAGGTGGCGCACACCATCACGGAGAGCGATATATGCTACAAGGCGTTCCGCAAGAGAGGATTCACGTGGGGAGGCCATTGGCGCACAGTGAAGGACTATCAGCATTTCCAGCGATGAACGAAGAAGCACTATATGCCATAGCTCTCTCGATGATGCCCCGCATCAGTGCCGTGCAGCGCTGTGAACTGCTGGCCGACAGCGGTAGTGCAAAGGCGGCGTGCGAGCATCCTTCCGTGAAGCAAAGGGTGGAGCCGCTCCTAGAGCGTGCAGAGAAGGAAATGGAGTGGGCGGAGCGCCACAACATACAATGCATACCCATCAGCGACGAGCGCTATCCGAGACGCATGCGACTTTGTCCGGATGCTCCCGTAGCGCTGTTCCTGCTGGGACGTGCGAATCTGAATCCTGAGCATGTGCTGGCAGTGGTGGGCACGAGGCAAATCACGGAGTACGGACGCCGTCTCTGTGAGGAATTCATCAGCGAACTGGCGCAGAAGAGTCCCGGCACACTCATCGTGAGCGGACTGGCCTACGGTGTGGATGTGCACGCACACAGGGCATCGCTGCAACACGGATTGCCGACTGTAGGCGTGCTGGCACACGGTCTCGACCAGATATATCCCTCGGTTCACAGGAAGACGGCTGCGGAGATGATAGAGAAGGGCGGGGGACTGCTGACGGAATTCCCCAGCGGGACACATGTGGAGAGAGCGTATTTCCTGCAGCGCAACCGCATAGTGGCAGGTATGGCCGATGCCACAATCATCATACAGGGAGCGTACAGGAGCGGCAGCATGGTGACGGCCGACATCACAGACAGCTACGGAAGGGAGCTCTTTGCCTGTCCGGGACGCGTGGGCGATGAGATGTCGGAAGGGTGCAACCGTCTGATACAAACCCAGAAGGCACACATGATGCTCAGTGTGGACGATTTGCTCAGGGAGATGAGCTGGCCCAACGAGTTGCTCCGCATGCAGACGATGCAGGACGGTGTGCAACAGACGCTGTTCCCCGACATGACTCCAGAGGAGCGCAAGATTGTGGATGCGCTGCGAGATGCGGACGGATGCACCGTCAACGAGATAGCACAAAAGACGGGATTGCCGATAGGGAGCCTCAGCGGCCTCCTGTTCAGTATGGAGATGAAGGGAGTGCTGCGGCAGGGTGCAGGCGGACGCTACACACTATAACTTCACGTCGTCAAGTTTCACCAGTCCGTTGACGATGGCGTAGATGGTGAGACCGGCAGGGGAATGTATCTGCAGTTTGCGTGAGATATTGCGACGATGGGTCATCACAGTGTTGACGGAGATGAACATGTTTTCCGCAATCTCTTTGTTTGAAAGACCCTTCACCACCTCTACGATGACTTCCTTCTCGCGCTCGGAAAGTCCGTTGGCGGATGCGTCGTCCGAGCTTTCGCTATCATCATCGATGCGGGCAGGATGCTGGCGCACCTCTTCCTCCAGGCTTGCCACACTCTCGGCAAAGAGAGTATCCTCCAAGCGGCAGTGGGTGAGGAGTTCCTCCTCCATCATATAGATGTCCATGAGCACCTCGTTGAGAAGGGGGGCGTTGGAGTCGGAGGGGTAGTATTTGATGATGATGTTCTTGAGTTCGGCACTGCTCTTCCCGATGCTCTCGTGATTGTCCTGATGCTGGTGGATGAGTTCGGAAAAGCGGCGGTTGCCCTCGGGTATCTTACCGCAGAGCAGCGTCTCCACGTACGGGTGCACGTGTTCATTCTCATAATTCATGTGGCGGCCCACCTCGGCAGCGTATTCGTCGTAGAACTTAAGAATGAGGAAAGCTATCTGATTGCGGGAGCAGTCTATGGCTTCAATGAGTTTGCGTCGGATGGCGGGCAGGCGGAAGTCCACGAAATAGGTGTGAGAGCGTTTTAGATAGTCGAGCAGAGCTCCTACATTGACTCCTTCTACCAGTTCGTTCAAATGTGCATTGTTGCCCGATTTCACGAAATTGACCACAGCCAGGAAAGTGCCTGTGTCCACTCCGCATGACTTACAGGCGGCAGCTACGCTCTGGTCGCCAAAACCGAGTGCCAGATTGAAGCGCGAAAGGATTTGCAGCATTCGGTAGTCGTCGCTGATGAGATCGCTCAAGGGGTCTCCTGCATGATACTTCTCAATCATAGTAGATACTTAATTTCGGGTGCAAAGGTACGAAAATTAGTTGAGAGTTGAGGGTTTAGAGTTTAGAGAATGCGCAGGGAGGGGCTGTAAATACCCAAAAGTAGGTATCGGGAAGTGTGAAAAAATCACAAATTTTGCGTATTGCAGAACAGCGGAAATCGCCGTACCTTTGCAGCCGGAAAACAAACACAACGCAAATGAGTGAAATGAAACATATGGTTATGGCTGCTGTCGCGGGTCTCATGATGGCTCAGACAGCAGCCGCACAGTGGAATGCGGACAGCACGGAATGGGACAGCTACGAGAGATGGCGCCTGGGCGGATACGGTGAGGCTGTAGCTGCATTCAAGGACTACAAGACGGATCGCATGCGCAACGCTTCCATGGGAGCGACGCACGAAAGGCGCAACACGATAGCCATACCGCGCTTCGTGATTGCCGGTGACTATAAGTTCAACAGGCATTGGAACCTCGGTGTGGAGATAGAATTCGAGGCTGGCGGCACGGGTACGGCAATAGAAATCGAGGAGGGTGAGAATCAGTTCGAATATGAGACAGAGGTGGAAAAAGGCGGTGAGGTGGCTCTGGAACAATTCCACATCACATACCATCTGAACCAGTATTTCAACGCACGTGTGGGTCACATGATAGTGCCTGTGGGACTGACGAACGCCCACCACGAACCAATCAGTTTCTTCGGCACGGTGCGTCCGGAAGGCGAAACTACCATCATTCCCAGCACGTGGCACGAGACGGGTATCGGTTTCTTCGGCCAATTCGGAAAGCGATGGGCATCGTTCGACTGGGAGGCTCAGATTGTGGCCGGTCTCAATGTCAACGGCTTCCAGCGCAAGACATGGGTGGCAGGCGGTAAGCAAGGTCTCTTCGAAGTGGACAACTTCACATCTCCTGCATACGTGTTCCGCCTGAACTACAGGGGAATCCCCGGTCTGCGTCTCGGAGCAAGCGTGTACTACTGCAACGACTGCACGAGCAATGCCGATCCCAGCAAGGTGTCAGGCTATAACTTCAGCGCACCGCTGGTGATATGGAGCGTGGATGCACAGTATGTGAACCGTTGGGTCATTGCGCGTGCGAACGTGTTGCGCGGACATCTTAGTAACAGTTATAAGGTGGGAGTGGCCAACAACCTCTCGCTGGGCAAGAACACGCCCTACAGCCGCATGACACCCGTAGGCGAGGTGGCTGTGAGCTACGGAGGTGAGGCGGGTCTGCGTCTGAAAGGTTTTGTGCGCAGCGCCAAGATGCCGGACATCATTCCCTTCGTGCGCTACGAATACTATAATCCGCAGGAGAAGGTGGAGGCTCCCGAACTGTCCGACCCGCGTTTCAGGGTGAGCATGTGGACAGCAGGTGTCAACTACCGTCCATTGCCCTATCTCGTGGTGAAGGCCGACTACACCACACGTCGCATCGGAGGTGGTGCCTACAACAGTGAGAACGAGTTCGCTCTGGGTATCGCATTCACGGGATGGTTCTTCGGAGACAAGGCATCGCAGGCCCGCGCCGCAGCACGCAAAGCACGTAAGAAAAACAACAACTAAATCGAAATAAAACTATGAAAATGAACTTCAAGTATGCCTTTGTGGCATTGATGATGGCCTGTGCGGGTTTCACTTCGTGCAGCGAGGATGACGACCCCAACAACCAGCCGGACCAGCAGGTTGCGGCAGCAGACATCGAGTATTGGCAGGCCAACAGCACCAACTGGAACAACTACATGATTAATGTGGCAACGTTGCTGACAAAAGATGCCAGCCGTCTTTACAAAGAGTGGAATGATGAGCCCGATGCCTACAAGACAACGTTCACTACAAAGAGTGATGCATTCCCCACATACAAGGACATTATCATACAGATAATCGACGGTTGCGTGGATATTGCCAACGAGGTGGGTGTGGCAAAAATCGGTGACCCCTATAATCTCTACAAGGAAGGCAAGACCGTTCAGGCACTCTATGCAGTGGAGTCGTGGTACAGCTACCACAGCCGTCAGGACTACAAGAACAACATCTATTCCATACAGAACGCCTTCTTCGGCAACCTGTCGGATGAAAACGGCAATGTGACGGCAGCAAACAAGTCTATTGCCAAATATGTGGAGAATCGCAATGCCGAGCTTTACCAGAAGGTGAAGAACGCTATCACGGATGCGGCAGATGCCATCTGGGCCATTCCCGACCCGTTCCGCAATCATATCGGTGATCCCAAGGTGCTCGTAGCAATGGAGAAGTGCGCAGAACTGACAGCGGTGCTTGACGAGGATCTCAGGACATTTATCAGCGCAAATATCGACGAGGCGGAGTTTCAGCAGATAGCCGCTCAGTATGTCAGCGCCGTGGTGCTTCCCACATATCAGAGCCTGAAGGAGAAGACTGTCACCCTGAACAACGCCATCCGCGCATTTGCCGCCAACCCGAGCAATGCCGGTTTTGAGAAGGCATGTGAGGCTTGGCTTGATGCTCGTGCTCCCTGGGAGACGAGTGAGGCATTCCTCTTCGGTCCCGTTGCCGATCTGGGTCTCGACCCCAATATGGACTCATGGCCTCTGGATCAGGACGCTATCGTGAATATTCTGAAAAACGGCAACTTCTCTGCCCTCAACTGGGACGGTGAATACGACGAGGACGACAAGGCGATAGAGACAGCGCAGAGCGTGCGCGGTTTCCACACGCTGGAGTTCCTGCTCTTCAAGAACGGCTCACCCAGAAAAGTGGCTGCCGAGTAAATGAAAAAGAATGAGAATAGAAAGGTATAAAGCCTCCTTGTTTGCGGTGTTGATGACCGTCGTCGTTGCGTGTGAGAACGACGACGGCATCACCGTTTTATCCATTGAGGTGCCGGAAGACCGTGCTCTCTCCGCAGGAACGTCAACGACATTCTACAGCGGAAGCGGTGCCTACGACAATGAGGCTCCGTGGGTGACAGATATATCGTCCAATCTCGTGCGCTTCACACGCGGCGACCGTCTCTACAAGAACGAGAGTACGCAGTCGACAGGTCTGGGACCCGTCTATGCCGGATATTCCTGCGAGAGTTGTCATCGCGGAGCGGGTCGTACGAAACCGGGTGTGTGGACACAGAACGGGGAGACAGGAGAATACGGTTCCGGAGAGTACGGTTTCAGCAGTATGTTAGTGTATGTCACACGAAAAAACGGAGTGTTCTTCCAGAACTACGGACGTGTGCTGCACGACCAGTCGATATACGGAGTGACAGCAGAGGGAAAACTCAAATGCACCTGGCATGAGCAGAATTTCAATATGCCCGACGGAGAACCGTATTCGCTGGTGTATCCGGAATACACCATCACCGAATGGTATGCCAACTACGGCAACACCTCCGACCCGATAGATCCCGATGAACTCTTCTGCAGCGTGCGTGTCCCTCTTCGTCATGTGGGTATGGGACAGATGATGGCCCTTGACAGGGAAGAAATCAAAAAGCTGGCAGAGCGCAGCAATTACCCGGAATACGGTATCAGCGGAAGGTGCAACTATGTCACGGAGAAAGGTGTCTATGACATCGGCCTCTCCGGCAACAAGGCGCAGCACCAGGATCTCACCGTTGAGCTCGGGTTCTCCTCGGATATGGGTGTCACCAACAGCCGCTATCCGGAAGAGATATGCGAGGGACAGATGCAGATGCAGGAAGGCAGTATGATGGGATTGCTCTACGACAAACTGGAAGTGTCGGCTGAGGATATGGAGGATGTGGATTACTACCTGCACGGCCTTGGTGTGCCTGCCCGTCGTCTGGGCAGCACCACAGCGAAGGTGACTTACAGCAAGTGGGACAGGTCGGAGTCGCAGACACTGACGCAGCGCGAATGGATAAGCATGGGACAGGCTGCTTTTTACGAGGCAAAGTGTCATCTCTGTCATGTGACCACATTGCACACGCGTCCCCGTGGAGCCACACTGCTGAAGGGCACGACGCTCCCGTGGCTCGGAGGTCAGGAGATACATCCCTACAGCGATTACCTGCTTCACGATATGGGTAGCGAGATAATGGGCGTGGGACTCAACGACAACTACGTTTCGGGTCTTGCCCGGGGTAACGAGTGGCGCACGACACCCTTGTGGGGAGCAGGACTGCAGCAGGTGGTCAACGGCCACACGTATTTCCTGCATGACGGACGTGCCCGTAATTTTAACGAGGCAATCATGTGGCACGGCGGAGAAGGAGAGGCATCCAAAATGCTCTACGCAAAGATGGATTGGAAGAAACGACGTGCCTTGTTGGCATTCTTAGGTTCACTGTAAACATAATAGATAATGAAAAAGAAACTATTCATAGCCGCACTTCTGGCTTTTTCAACACAGATGCATGCAGAAGGAGGCATCCAGTACGACAAGCTTAATACTGACGTATGGAAACTGGAGCATCAGTCCGCAGATATTGATATGGAGAACGGTGTGACCGGTATTGCCGATGACCGAGGTTTCACACTGCAGTCGAAGGACGGGAAGTTTATCTTCAAACCCTATCTCTTCCTGCAGACACGCGGCATGTTCAACTACTATGATGACGAGGGACTGGACAAGGCCTATAATCAGGACAATGTCGCCAATTCTGGTTTCGCGATTCCCTACGCTATTATCGGATTCACGGGTACCACTTTCGGGAGGCTCGATTATAATATCTGCGTGAATGCAGCAGGAAGCGGAGGCAATGTGCTGCAGCAGGCCTGGGTGGACTATAAAATCAGTGATGCAGCACGCTTCCGTGCGGGTAAATTCAAGACACCGTTCACTCACGCCTATCTGACGACTCTGGGCGAGACACTGTTCCCGATACTTCCCACATCACTGATATCCAGCGTCATCATGCCTTATTCACTCAATGCCGTCAATCCGTCTGTGGGTACGGGTTTTGACCTCGGTGTGTCGTTTCACGGTATTGCGAGACTGAGCAAGAAATCGAATGTCAAGGAAACGGCTCCCGGATTCCGCAAAGAGTGGCTGATGAGCTATGAGGCGGGCCTGTGGAACGGTACGGGCAGCGGTGTTAACACAGCGACCAAAACGCTCTCTGACGACTGGCACATTCCGGCCCTTCTCTATGCAGGCCGTATCACTTTCATGCCCTGGGGCAAGATGCCCAAGACGCAGGGTAACACCCACATGCTGAACGGACGTCATATGGAGTTTGGTATCAGCGGCAGTTTGAATGTGGAGAGCGAAAGCGAAAGCACCAACGACTCACGTCTGGGTGTGGAATTCTCAATGCTCTACCGCCGCTGGTATGTGGCTTTTGAGGGCTATTGGATGCATGTAGGTTTCACGGAGCGCCAGAAGATAGCGGAGAAGTATAATTTCTTCGGTGGATATGCACAGCTGGGTTATTTCTTCATGCCTTGCCTGCAGGCCGGTGTGCGTTGGGACATCTTCGACCGTAACGGCACAGACAAGGACGGTTTTCTCAACTCTCCGGCTGTGGTGCTCAACTATTATATCAATCGCTGCAATCTCAAACTCTCCGGTATGTATCAGTACACGGGGCGCTGGGGACATGCCACGCAGCTCGACCGTGACAACGACGACTTGGGCGTAGCAACTCATATGGCAACCGTGCAGCTGCAATACTCTTTCTGAAGGTATGAGGCATCTGTTGTATATTATAAGTCTGCTTGCCCTGGTCTGCTCCTGTGACAGCGGTGACGTGGAGGAGGTATACCAGATACAGACTTCCGGACGCACTGCGAGTCTCACAGCATCCGTATCACAATGGGAACCGTTGCCCGCAGGCTACAACCTTTCGCTGGCAGCCTATCCCGTTTCGGGTCAGTATGCATCTAGTCAGAGGGTGCTGTCAGCAAGCGATGTGAAGGACGGCAGGCTCCGTGTGGTACTGTCAGGCATAGCAGACACAACCAACACGGTGGAACTGTCCGTTACGAACGTTCTGCGTAAGCGCGTCCTGACGCTTCTTTCCGTCGATGTGTCGGCCTATGAGCCAAAGGACACAATACGCATAGAATGTCCTCTCACCCGTTTCTCTCATTACGCCAGTATTCAGAAAGGAGTATTCGATGCAGCCTGCATTCGCTGTCATGGTGAAGGCGCTCAGGCGGCTCGTGACCTCTATCTTACGGAAAATCAAAGTGAGGCGATGCTGGTGGATGTTATTTCCAAGTCGCATCCCGATATAAAGCGTGTGGCATCCGGTAATCCCGAAGAGAGCCTTCTTCATCAGATTCTTGCCGAGGGCGGGGAGAATATTTTACACGTGAATCACGTGGAAATACTGCACAGACTTGGCGTTGACACGGACCTTTTGCGAACATTTATTGACCATTGGATAAAATCACTCGCGCCTTAGGGCGTTAATAATCAAAAAAAATCGTATCTTTGCACCCATGAATTATGAACAGATAGAATTCGAACAGCTGGATGTGACGGCTCAGATTGCCTCCTTCACTCCCGATGGTGGAGTGGGCGAATGGCATGTAATGCTGCACGTTACATCCAGAGGTGATGTCTTCGAACAACAGTATGCCCGTATAAGACAGGCGGAGGAGCAGCTTATGGCGCTTCCCGGTATGCAGGGGGCGCAGATGGTGTTCAAGCGCTATTTCCTCTCCGATGCCACCAATCAGCAGCCGATAATGATGAAGGATGCCCAATCTTGCACCACATCATACATACAGCAGCCGCCCCTCAACGGCAGCAAGGTGGCTGTATGGATTTATCTCGCAAGCGGTATGGAGGTGACGGGCAAGGCAGACGAACTCGGTTCGACGGTCGTGTCGCACAACGGCTACAAGCACTTGTGGACGATGGGTATGACGGTGCCCGAAGGCAGTAGTTACGCTCAGACACGCACACTCCTGGAAGACTACGAACAGATGCTTGCCGGGCGCGATGCCACAATGGAGGCCAACTGCATCCGCACTTGGTTCTTCGTGCGTGATGTGGATACTTCTTACAAGGGACTTGTGGTGGCCCGTCGCGAGAATTTCGAGCGTGAGGGTTTGGCCCGAGGCACTCACTATATTGCATCTACAGGTATCGGGGGCAATCCGGCAAATCCCAAGGCCATCATACAGTTCGGATGCTATGCGGCCAAAGGTTTTGAGCGTGAGCAGCAGACCTATCTGCGTGCCCAGACTCACTTGAACCGTACGGACGAATATGGTGTCACGTTCGAGCGCGGTACGAAAATGCAGTACGGCGACCGCAGTCACATTTATATCTCGGGCACAGCCAGCATCAACAACAAAGGCGAGGTGGTGTACGAGGGCGATGTGAAGAAACAGACGGAGCGCATGTGGGAGAATGTGGAGAAACTGCTCGAAGAGGGCGGTGCCACATACGACGACGTGATGCAGATCATCGTCTATTTGCGTGATATCTCTGACTATGAACTGGTGAGCCGCCTCTTCCGCGAACGCATGCCGGACATTCCCACCGTGTTTACTCTGGCTCCCGTGTGCCGTCCCACATGGCTTGTGGAGATGGAGTGCATAGCGGTGACAAAAGACGGCAACACATCATTCCGCAACTTCTAAACACAGAAAGATTATAAAAAGCAATAAGACAAAAAAACGGAGACGTTTGAAGAAGAGTGTGCGACGTGCCTTATGGTGCGTCGTGCTCTTGTTATTATTACGTCTGGGATGGAGCGTCTGGGGCTGGTGTAAGGAGTTTTTCAAAGAGGAAGCAGAACCGGAAAAGAAGGCTTTCGTGATGCCGAAAGACAGCCCTTTGCGCGGAAGCCTTCCCTTTTGGCAGGTGGATTCCTCCAAGGTGGCTATTGCACTCTATGACATCACTGCCGACGAGATGGTGTACGAACTGCATGCCGACCGTCTTATGGCTCCGGCCTCATGTATGAAACTGCTCACTGCCATCACGGCTCTCAAACGTCTGGGTACGGATGCCCACTATGTAAGCCGTCTGCTGTGTCACGGCACGATACATCGCGGAACGCTCTACGGCAGTCTTATCTTTGAGGGTGACGACGATCCTCTTTTTGAGTCGTTCGAACCGATGGTGAATGCTCTCAAGCAGCGGGGTATTCAACGTATCGTGGGCGATGTGGTGCTTGACTTGGCCCGTAACGATACATTGCGTCCTCACTCCACAGCCTCTGCCTGGGACATTCTCTACGGAAAGCTTCCTCTGTTGCTCAAGGGCGAGAACTTTGTGCGTCGCCAACTGCTTTATACGCTCTCTTTGGCCGGTATCAAAATGGAGCGTTCGGGAGTCGTAAGAAAAGGGGATTTCTCTTCGCCGTTTATGCGACGTGCCTGGCTCAACGCTATTGAGAGCGGGGCCACTCTTATCGCAGCAGAGCGTCATAGCTTGCGGGAGGTGATAGCTCCGATGCTCATTCACAGCAGTAATATCAAGGCAGAGTCGGTGCTATGGCACACGGATAATATGTTCTACAGGTGGGGTGCCGCACATGTCAGCAGTGCGCAGCTCCCAGCCTCTTCGCTCAAAACGTTCATACGCGAGGAGATGCCCGAGGAAGACACTGCGGGTTTTGTAATCAACGACGGTAGCGGCCTGTCTCCGGCAAATCGTCTCACAGCGCGTTTCCTGGCGCATCTCATGGTGTATGCGTGGCACGATGACGAAATACGCCATGTGCTCATTGATGAGGCTCTTGCGACACCGCAGGGCGGTGTGCGTCGCGGTTCGCTGATAAACAGAATGAGTGCCCCGAAATTCAAGAATCGTGTGTTCTGCAAGACGGGCACGCTGACGACGATAGGTTCGTCATCGCTTTCTGGATATATTCATTCGGAAAACGGTCACTGGTATGCCTTCAGCATCATCAACGAAGACACACCGGTGTACGACGGTCGCCAGTTTCAGGACAGGATTTGCCGTATAGTTATCGAAGCACGCTAATCGAAGAGGTCGCCTTGCAGGGGATTGCCGTTTTTGCTTCCCATTGTGCGTCCGAGATGGCTGTAGGCCTGTTCGGTGGCTTCGCGTCCTCTTGGTGTGCGCTTGATGAATCCCTCTTTGATCAGGAAGGGTTCATACACTTCCTCAACCGTTCCCGGATCCTCACCTACAGCTGTGGCGATAGTGGTGATACCGACCGGACCGCCCTTGAACTTGTCGATGATGGCCGTCAGTATCTTGTTGTCTATTTCGTCCAATCCGTAGCGGTCTACACCGAGTGCCTCAAGTGCCATGCGGGCGATAGTGATATCGATATTGCCGTCGCCCTTCACCTGTGCGAAATCGCGCACGCGGCGCAGGAGTGCGTTGGCGATACGTGGCGTGCCTCTGCTGCGTCCGGCAATCTCACGGGCAGCCTCGTTGCTGATGGAGAGACCGAGCAGTTTGGCAGAGCGAACAATGATGCGCTGCAGCGTCATGCTGTCGTAATACTCCAGATGCAGGTTGATACCGAAGCGTGCACGCAACGGTGCCGTAAGCAGGCCGCTACGTGTGGTAGCGCCAACCAGGGTGAACGGGGCGAGGTCCAACTGTATGCTGCGGGCAGACGGCCCCTTGTCCAGCATTATGTCAATGCGATAGTCCTCCATTGCGGAGTAGAGGTATTCCTCAACGACAGGGGAGAGACGGTGTATCTCGTCGATGAAAAGCACATCGTTTGGTTCAAGCGATGTCAGTATGCCTGCAAGGTCACCCGGTTTGTCAAGCACAGGTCCGGATGTCAGTTTGATGCCCACTCCCAACTCGTTGGCAATGATGCCAGAAAGCGTCGTCTTGCCGAGTCCCGGAGGGCCGTGCAGCAACGTATGGTCAAGGGGTTCGCCACGATATCGGGCGGCTTCCACGAAGATACGCAGGTTGTCCACCACCTTCTGCTGACCGCTGAAGTCCTCAAATGAGAGCGGTCGCAGGGCGTTTTCGAAGTCTTTCTCCTTCTGCTGCGTCTGACGGTGAATATCAAAATCCATACGTTGTCTTCCTTTGTGTCGTTATGTGCGGGTGCTACTCATCTTCTGTGATGGCATCCATAAGTTGGCTGAATTTCTCAGACAGGTTGTATTTGTAGTATGCGTAGTCAACGTATGCACAGATGTACACCAAAACACAGAATGCTGCCCAGGCAATCAATATAATACTCCAAAGACTCATCACTTCAAATCAATTTTGCTGCAAAGATACGAAATTTAGTTTAAAGTTTAAAGTTTAAGGTTTAAAGTTTTTCCGATATGGCACGTTAATTACTGTCTCTCTGTCCAGAAAGAGGGAAGGAAGAGGAAGAGCACAGTGTATATTTCCAGACGGCCGATAAGCATGAAGAGCGACAGAATCCACTTGCCGAGAGCCGGAATTGTGGCAAAAGTGTCTGCGGGGCCGCAAATTCCCGTGCCGGGACCGACATTTGACAAAGAAGAGATGCAGGCTCCGATGGCCGTATCGACATCAATACCCATGCAGGTGAGGAGAAATATGCCGAGCGCCACGAGGGCAAAGTAGATGACGATGAACACAAGGGTGCGGCGTACACGTTCCACGGGGACCACTCCTCCCGACATGCGTACGGCAAGAACCGCACGGGGATGCAGCTGGAGCAGGAATTCGTTGAACATGCTCTTGATGCAAACCAGAAAGCGTATCACTTTGATGCCTCCGGCTGTACTTCCTGCACAGGCACCCAGGCACATAATAAATATGGTGGGCAGCCAGAACGGAGCCCCCCAGGCGACATAGTCGAACTTCTGCGCTGCGTATCCTGTGGTGGTGATAACAGTGGTGACATGGAAAAGCGCGGTGCGGAAGGTTTCTTCAAATCCGTCCGGAAGAAGCGAATCGGTGACAAGACCATGTTGTGGAGCCCAGCGGAAGAGCAGCATAAACAGACATGTCATGAAGAAGACAATCCAAAGGAAGGCATGCAACTCCTCATTCCTCAGAAGCACATGCGTGCGACGTATGGTGACATAATAGTACAGGGAGAAGTTGATGGAGGATATTATCATGAAGAAGATTGCCACATATTCCACGTAAGTGCTGTGGAAATAGCCGATACTCTCGGAATGTGTGGAGAAACCGCCGGTTGCAACGGTGGTCATGGAGTGACATATCGCATCGTAGAGATTCATAGGTCCCGCCCAATAGCAGAGGGCGCAAAGACCCGTGAGAAGCAGATAGATGAGCAGGAGGCGGCGTGCTGTGGAACCGATTTTCGGGCGCAGACGGTCAAGTCCGATGCCTGTTGCCTCTGCGGAGAATACATTGCTGTTTTTCATCTCATAGAGAGGTATGAGGGCGATGGAAAAGACGACGATACCCAGACCTCCTGTCCATTGTGTGATGGAGCGCCAGAATCGTGTGGCATGCGTCATTCCGTCAATGTCGGAAATGACGGTGGCTCCCATCGTGGTGAATCCGCTCATGGTTTCGAAGAATGCGGAGGCAAGGTCCATCTTCATATAAATAATGAAGGGTATCATGCCAATCAGTGAGAACACCACCCATGAGAGTGCCACTACGAGGAATGAGTCGGCACGCGTGAAATGTTCCTCGCGCTGACGGCGTCCGAGCAAAAGGCATGTGCCTCCGAGCAGCATACTGAGAAGAGCAGCAGCAAGAAATGCCCACCAGTCACCTTCTCTGTAGAAGAGACTCACAGCCATGGTGAGAAGCAGGGAGAGCCCCTCCATGAGCATGAGATTGCCAAAGATACTTTTCTTCAAGAGCTGCTGTTTAATCCAAGGCGTGCTTGGGATAGTCGATAGTATAGTGAAGCCCGCGGCTTTCCTTGCGCTCCAATGCCTGTCGCGTGATGAGGTATGCCACGTTAATCATATTGCGCAGTTCGCAGATATCCCTTGTGGGTTTGACGCGACGGAACAGTTCCTCGGTCTCTTCGTAGATGATATCAAGGCGTGTCCAGGCGCGATGCAGACGCAGGTCGGAACGCACGATGCCCACGTAATTGGACATAATCTGTCCGACCTCCTGCATATCCTGTGCGATGAGCACCTTCTCCTCGTTGGACATCGTACCCTCGTCGTTCCATTCCGGCACGGAGGTGTTGAATGTGTAGTTGTCGATGACCGACAGCGAGTGACGTGCAGCAGCATCGGCATATACGACAGCTTCGATAAGGGAATTGGATGCGAGGCGGTTGCCGCCATGCAATCCTGTGCAGGAACATTCGCCCACAGCATAGAGGCGGTGTATGGTGCTCTCACCGTCGAGATTCACCTTGATGCCTCCGCACATATAATGGGCAGAGGGACAGACGGGTATCATCTGCTTTGTGATGTCGATACCGATGGAAAGACACTTCGCATAGATGTTCGGGAAATGATGGCGTGTCTCCTCCGGGTCTTTGTGGGTCACATCCAGGCAGACGTGCTTGAGTCCGTGTATCTTCATCTCGCGGTCGATGGCGCGCGCCACAATGTCGCGCGGTGCCAGGGAGAGACGCTTGTCATACTTCTGCATGAACTCCTCGCCGTTGGGCAGTTTGAGTATGCCTCCGTATCCTCGCATGGCTTCTGTGATGAGATAGGCCGGATGTGTCTCTGCGGGATTGTAGAGCACAGTGGGGTGGAACTGCACGAATTCCATATCCTTCACAACACCTTTCGCACGATACACCATTGCTATGCCGTCGCCTGTGGCGATATTCGGATTGGAGGTGGTGGCATAGACGGCTCCCGTACCTCCTGTGGCCATCAGCGTGACGCGTGAGAGGTATGTATCCACCTTGCCCGTATCGGGGTCGAGCACGTATGCTCCGTAGCATTCGATGTCCGTCATGTGGCGGTTCACCTCGCGGCCCAGATGGTGTTGCGTGATGATTTCCACGGCATAGTGATTCTCAAGCACTGTGATGTTGGGATGGCGGTTCACAGCTGCCATCAGCCCGCGCTGTATCTCGAATCCCGTGTCGTCGGCATGATGGAGGATACGGAATTCCGAATGGCCGCCCTCACGGTGCAGGTCGAAGTTTCCGTCTTCCTTCTTGTCGAAATTCACGCCCCATTTCAGCAGGTCGCGTATACCGGCAGGACCTCCCTTCACCACCTGTTCCACAGCAGCGGGGTCGCTGATGTAGTCTCCGGCAATCATGGTGTCCTTGATGTGCTTCTCGAAGTTGTCCACTTCAAGGTTTGTCACTGAGGCGATACCGCCCTGTGCTTTTGCCGTGTTGGCTTCATCGAGTGTCGTCTTGCAGATGAGTGCAACGCGCCCTTTTCCAGCGTCTGCAACTTTGAGAGCGTAGCTCATACCGGCCACACCACCGCCAATGATGAGAAAATCGAACTTGCGTATCATGATTTTATACGTTTTCTGATGCAAATTTACAACTTTTTTGGTATCTTTGTCGCCGATATGACGAAAAAAACACTTATTACGGTCTTTTTTACGGCCCTCACCCTCTCCATTTGCGGACAGAGCGACTGGAAGAGTCAAACAATCGGGATTCTGGACAGTCTTTGTGCCGACCCTCTTTTCGAAACGTCCCAACTGGGTCTTGCCGTGTGGGATCTCACGGATGATTCGCTCATCTATGCGGTGGGCTACCGACAGCGCTTGCGCCCTGCTTCGTGCCAGAAAGTCATCACGGCCGTCACGGCTCTCAAGAGTCTCGGGGCGGAGCATCGCTACTCACCCTACGTCCGGGAGGCCGGTTGGGGATGGTGCTGGGACGACAAAATCACCAATCCGGATGTGGACGGCGAACCGTTGTTGAATGACACTGCCGTGTGGACGCTCAATGATGTTTTGCAGCCGATGCTGAAGGAGAGCGACAACCTGATGGCAGAGAGCGTCTTTCTGCAGTTGGCAGGTAAGAGCGGGCGCTCTGGTGCCGGTCGCAAGGAGGCCGTAGCAGAAGTGGAGCGTCTGATGGCAGATCTCGCGCTCAATCCCAAGGACTATCTCATTGCTGACGGCAGCGGTCTTTCGCTCTACGACTATGTCACGGTGGAACTCCTTGTCCGTGTTCTGCGTTATGCCTGGCAGTGGGATAACATCAGAATACCTTTCATTGAGGCTTTGCCCATAGCCGGTATCGATGGAACCTTGGAAAAACGTATGATTCGCACTTCTGCCCACGGAAACGTGAGAGCCAAGACGGGCACAGTTGAAGGTGTTTCCTCGCTTGCCGGTTATTGCCGCACGTCAGAGGGTCATTTCCTCTGCTATGCCATCATCAATCAGGGCATTGTGCGGGCTCGCACCGGTCGTGACTTTCAGGACAGCATTTGTGTGGCATTGACACGCAAGTAAATCAGGCAAGAATAAATAAAAAAAGTACGTTTGGTAGAAAAAAAATCCCTGCGACAGCGTTTTTTTTATAAAAAATCGTATCTTTGCGCAGAAAAACGGATAAAAACACAGATATGACACAGCATAAAGGGTATGTGTCGCAGGTGATAGGACCTGTGGTGGATGTGGCCTTCAAAAGTGAAGGCGAGGGGGGGGTGGAGTTGCCAGCCATCAACGAAGCGTTGAACGTGACGCGTCCTGACGGCCGTTTGCTCATTGTGGAAGTGCAGCAGCATATAGGCGAAAACACAGTGCGTTGCGTGGCAATGGATTCAACCGACGGCTTGAGTCGCGGTGTGGAGGCAGTATGCACAGGACAGCCGATCACAATGCCTGTTGGCGACCAGGTGAAGGGACGCCTCTTCAATGTAGTGGGCGACACGGTAGATGGTATGAAAGAGCTCTCCAAAGAAGGTGCTCTGCCGATTCACAGAGAGCCGCCCAAGTTCGAGGAACTGACCACTTCGCAGGAGGTGCTCTATACGGGTATCAAGGTGATAGACCTTCTGGAGCCGTATCTGAAGGGCGGTAAGATAGGTCTTTTCGGCGGTGCCGGTGTGGGTAAGACCGTGCTTATCATGGAGCTCATCAACAATATCGCCAAGAAACATAACGGTTTCTCCGTATTCTCTGGTGTGGGAGAGCGTACCCGTGAGGGTAACGACCTGCTGCGCGAGATGATAGAGAGCGGTGTGATACGCTACGGCGAAGAGTTCAAGAAGGGGCTGGAAGAGGGGAAATGGGACCTCTCGAAGGTTGACTACGACGAGGTGGCGAAGAGTCAGGCAACGCTGGTGTACGGCCAGATGTCGGAGCCTCCCGGGGCGCGTGCATCTGTGGCGCTGAGCGGACTGACGATAGCAGAGAGTTTCAGAGATTCCAAGGCTGTCGGCACATCGAAGGATATCCTGCTGTTTATTGACAATATCTTCCGTTTCACACAGGCCGGCAGTGAGGTGAGTGCCCTGATGGGCCGTATGTCCTCCGCTGTGGGTTATCAGCCCACTTTGGCCACCGATATGGGTAAGATGCAGGAGCGCATCACATCAACGAAGAACGGTTCAATCACTTCCGTGCAGGCTGTTTATGTACCTGCGGATGACTTGACCGACCCGGCTCCCGCAACGACGTTCAGCCATCTGGATGCCACTACGGTGCTTTCGCGTAAGATTACCGAACTGGGTATCTATCCTGCGGTGGATCCGCTCGATTCCACCAGCCGTATTCTCGACCCGAACATCGTGGGTGAGGGGCACTACAACTGTGCGCAGCGTGTGAAACAGATACTGCAGCGCAACAAGGAACTGCAGGATATAATTTCCATCCTCGGTATGGACGAACTCTCTGATGAGGACAAGCAGACGGTGAACAGAGCACGTCGTGTGCAGCGTTTCCTCTCGCAGCCGTTCACAGTGGCAGAGCAGTTCACCGGCCTGAAGGGTGTGATGGTGAACATCGAAGACACCATCAAGGGTTTCAATATGATTCTCGACGGTGAAGTGGATGATCTCCCCGAGCAGGCATTCCTCAATGTGGGTACAATAGAGGAGGCTATAGAGAAGGCTCGCGTGCTGAAGGAAGCAGCGTCGAGAGTTGAGAGTTGAGAGTTTAGAGAAAATAGTGAAACTGACCATTTATAGTCCGGCTAAGACGCTCTACAGCGGCGACGTGACACTTTGCGAAGTGCCGGGCGGTCGCGGGCGCTTCACCGTTCTGCCGGGGCACGACAGCATAGTGTCGACGCTGACGGAGGGTATGGTGCGCTACGCAACAGCCACCGGTGAGGAGCATCTGAAGATAACGGGCGGCTATGTGGAAGTGGACAACGACGAGATAAAAATCTGCGCGAAGGAATGAAAGAGGCAGGACAATTGGATGTGACGGCGATGATTTTCGATCATGTCGGTGACAGTTACTACTGGCACCTGACGGACATCGGAGAGACATCTGTGTCTGCGCCGCTGCCGGTGCTGGTCTACAGCGAGCACACGGGGTGGCATGCGTTCTCCTCATCCCATTTCCATCACGGCCACGAGGCCTACGAAGGTTTGGCCATTGCTCCCGAGGGAAGCGCGTACGCGGGTAAGATAATAGAGGTGGCAACGGGTGAGAGGCCTCTTTTCGATGCCTCCATCACAAAGAATGTGGCCGGCCTGCTCATCGCCAGCGTATTGCTCTGTCTGATGGTGATAGGGGCAGCGCGGTGGTATAGGAAGAAAGATGTCACGGCTCCGGTTCCCAAGGGCTTTATCGGCACGATGGAGATGATGGTAAGCTACATATACAACGATGTCATCAAGGCCAATGTGCCGGAACATACGGCACGCTACACCCCGTATCTGCTCACCGTGTTCTTCTTCATCTTCCTTACGAACCTGCTGGGACTCATTCCCGGTTCGGCAAATATCACGGGCAACATCGCGGTGACGGTTACGCTGGCGCTGTTCACCTTTGTCATCACAAACATCTTCGGCACGAAGGCGTATTGGCAGGAAGTGTTCTGGAACAAGGAACTGCCCGCATGGCTCCGTCCTCTCATGGCGGTAATAGAGTTTATAAGTCTGTTCACGAAGCCGTTCTCCCTCACCATCCGTCTCTTTGCCAATATCCTTGCGGGACATTGCGCATTGCTCGGTGTGATAAGCGTGGTGTTTCTCACGGCGGTGAGTATGCCGGGAGGCGGCAACTACGGTATGAGCGTGGTGAGCGTGCTGCTGGCCATCTTCCTCGACATGCTGGAGGTGCTGGTGGCATTCATTCAGGCATTCGTCTTCACAATGCTGTCGAGTATCTATATCGGTTTGTCGCAAGCACATCATCATGAATAGTTGACGAGTTGACAAGTTGTTAGAAAAAAAAAGTGTAACACAATAAAAAACGAACAATTATGTTAGGAATGATTCTTCTGGAGATTCTCTCCACAAAGGGTGCAGCAGCTTTGGGTGCTGGTTTGGTAGCAGTCGGTGCCGGTATGGGCCTGGGCAAGATCGGCAGTGCCGCAATGGACAGCATGGCACGTCAGCCTGAGAGCATCGGCAAGGTGCAGACAGCGATGATTATCATCGGTGCCCTCGTCGAGGGTGTGAGCCTGTTTGCTGTGGTAGTGTGCCTTCTGGCAGGCTAAAGAAAACAAACTAACGGGAATCGTAAGATGTCTCTATTAGTTCCTGAAAGCGGGCTGTTCATCTGGATGCTGTTGGCCTTCGGTGCGGTGCTCTTTGTGCTCACCAAGTTCGGCTGGCCTGTCATCACGGGTATGGTGGACGAGCGTGCGCGCTACATCGACGAAGGTGTCTCCAAAGCCAAGGAGGCCGGCGAGAAACTGGAAAAAGTGCAGCAGGAGACAACGCGTATGCTGCAGGAGGCCCAGAGTCGCCAGTCGGAGATACTGGAGGAGGCTGCACGCATGAAACAGGACATCATCGCCAAGGCGCGTGAGGAGGCTACGGTGGCTGCGCAGAAAGTGATGGAGGATGCCCGTCAGCAGATACAGGCGGAGAAGGAGAATGCTGTGAGAGATATCCGCCGTCAGGTGGGAGGGCTCAGTGTGGAGATAGCGGAGAAGGTGCTGCGCCACAGTCTCAGTACGGATGAGGCGCAGATGGAGTACGTGAACCGTCTCCTGGACGAAGTAGAGAACCGGGCACAGTAGCGCGATGTACATCGGAGTCATAGCCAAAAGATACGCAAAGGCGTTGCTCGACTACGCCCTCGAGGAGGGTGTGGAGCAGCAGGTGTACGACGAGGTGCTGCGACTCATCGCATCGTATCGTGCCACGGCCGAGCTGCGTGAGGTGCTTTCCGACCCGCTGCTTCCCAAGGAGCGGAAGCTCGTCGTGCTGCTCGAGGCCGTAAAGCAAGGTGAGCAGGAGGTGAGCACGGTGTGGCGGAAATTTGCCGCTCTGGTGCTCTACCACAAGAGGGAGGCTTTCATGCTCTTCATCGCACATTCCTTTGTGCTGCTGTATCGTCAGCACAAACACATCGCCATAGTGCGGCTGACCACAGCTACTACGCTCTCGAAGGCCACCGGCGACAGGCTTAAGAGGATGGTGGAGGAGCACAGCAAGGACTTTTCCGAAGTGATACTCGAGGAGCACGTGAATCCCGACATCATCGGCGGTTTCATATTCCAGTTGGACGACCATATGCTGGATGCCTCCGCGAAGCATGAATTTGAGATGATAAAGAATCATTTCATTGATAAAAACGCAAGAATCGTATGAATAATATCAAAGCTAGCGAAGTGAGTGAGGTGCTCCTTCAGCAACTGCACGACATAGACTCCGGAAGCAAGTTCGAGGAGGTGGGTACCGTCCTGACTGTGGGCGACGGTGTGGCTCGTATCTACGGCTTGAAGAACGCGGAGATGAGCGAACTGCTGGAATTTGAGAACGGTGTCATGGCAGTGGTGATGAACCTGGAGGAGGACAACGTGGGTGCCGTGCTCTTCGGAGGTGCCGAGAAGGTGAGCGAGGGCATGATAGCCAAGCGTACCGGTCGCATCGCTTCCATCAAGGTGAACGAGTCGCTCTTCGGCCGCGTGATAGATCCTCTCGGCCATCCGCTCGACGGTATGGGTGAAATCACGGGCGAGACATGCGAGATGCCCCTTGAGCGCAAGGCCCCGGGTGTTGTGTTCCGTCAGCCGGTGAAGCAGCCTCTGCTGACGGGTCTCAAGTCGGTGGACGCCATGATACCCATCGGTCGCGGACAGCGCGAGCTTATCATCGGAGACCGTCAGACGGGTAAGACAGCAATCGCCGTCGACACCATAATAAACCAGAAGAGCGGCTACGAGTCGGGCAATCCCGTCTATTGCATCTACGTGGCAATAGGTCAGAAGGCCAGCACGGTGGCAGCGCTTGTGGACACTTTGAAGAAGAAGGGCGCAATGCCCTACACCTGCGTCGTTGCAGCTTCGGCTGCAGACCCCGCTGCGATGCAGTATTTCGCACCGTTTGCCGGTGCCGCCATCGGAGAATACATCCGCGACACAGGCCGTCACGCCCTGGTGATTTACGACGACCTCTCCAAACAGGCTGTTGCCTATCGTGAGGTGTCGCTCATCCTGCGCCGTCCTTCCGGACGCGAGGCATATCCCGGTGACGTATTCTACCTCCATTCCCGCCTTCTGGAGCGTGCTGCGAAGATTATCGAGCAGCAGGAGGTGGCAGAGCAGATGAACGACCTGCCGGAATGCCTCAAAGGCAAGGTGAAGGCGGGCGGTTCGCTCACGGCGCTTCCTATTATAGAGACGCAGGCGGGCGACGTGTCGGCCTATATTCCCACCAACGTGATTTCCATCACCGACGGTCAGATATTCCTCGAGACGGACCTCTTCAACCAAGGCTTCCGACCCGCTATCAATGTGGGTATTTCCGTGAGCCGTGTGGGCGGTTCGGCGCAGGTGAAGAGCATGAAGAAGGTGGCCGGTACGCTGAAAATCGACCAGGCGCAGTATCGCGAACTGGAGGCTTTCTCTAAGTTCTCCAGCGATATGGATCCCGTCACGGCAATGACCATCGACCGCGGTCGCAAGAACAACCAGCTGCTCATCCAGCCGCAATACGCCACGATGCCTGCCGGTGAGATGATTGCCATCCTCTACTGCGGCACGAAGGGTCTTATGGCCAAGATAAGAGTGGATCAGGTGTCAGAGTTCCAGAACCGCTTCCTTCAAGTGCTGCGCGCGGCGCACACCGATGATGTCATTAAGCCGCTTGCTGAAGGGAGAATCGATGAAACCATAGAAAATACTATACGCGAGATAGCACAGGACATCAGCAATGCCATCGCTTAAAGAGATAAAGGGACGCATCGGCAGTGTGCAGGGCACGCTGAAGATAACCTCCGCCATGAAAATGGTGGCTACGGCCAAGTTGCACAAGGCACAGACGGCCATAGAGGGAGCCCTGCCGTATCAGCGCCAGCTGGAGAGCATCATGAAGATGGCTGTCAGCGGCGTCGCGGAGCATCCGCTGTGTGTGCAGCGTGAGGAGAAGAAGGCCGTCGCCCTTATGTGCATCGCCAGCAACACGAGTCTTTGCGGAGGCTACAATGCCAACATGGTGCGCAATGTGACCTCGGCGCTGGAGGATTTCCACAGGGAAGGACTCAAGGTGCGCGTTTACGTCATCGGCCGCAAACTGGAGCAGGCGCTCCTGAAATGGGCAAAGCCCCACAGCGAGTGGCTCACATTGGTGAGGGACTATACGACGAAGGGCGACAAACCGCAGTACAGCGACGCCGCACGTCTCTCGCAGACGCTCTGCAGCGACTTCCTCGCAGGGCAGCTGGACGGAGCCACTCTCATGTATATGCACTACAAGAATATGTCCTCGCAGGTGCTGACGCGCGACGAATTCCTGCCGCTGACATTGTCTTCGGGAGCGGAGGACACGGAGTCGCCCAACATCGTGGAACCCACCCGTGAGGCGCTCCTCGAGAGCATTGTGCCCGATTCCCTGGCAACGAAGATGTATGCCGTGATGCTCGACGCACAGGCTGCGGAGCACGCAGCACGCACTGTGGCCATGCAGACGGCAACCGACAATGCCAACGAACTGCTCGAAGAGTTGCAGATACAGTACAACAAGGGACGTCAGGCCGCCATCACTAACGAACTGCTCGACATCGCAGGCGGTTCGACGCAATAAAGAAGAAACACATAACGATGGAACAGAATTTTCTCATCTATAATACACTTTCCCGCCAGAAGGAACTCTTCCGCCCGCTGACACCGGGCAGGGTGGGTATGTACGTCTGCGGACCTACGGTCTACGGCGATGCGCATCTGGGGCACGCACGTCCCGCCATCACCTTCGACCTGCTTTTCCGCTATCTCACACATCTGGGTTACAAGGTGCGCTACGTGCGCAACATCACCGACGTGGGCCATCTGGAGCACGATGCCGACGAGGGTGAGGACAAGATAGCCAAGAAGGCCCGTCTCGAGAGTCTCGAACCGATGGAGGTGGCGCAGTACTACACCAACCGCTTTCATGAGGCGATGAATGCCCTCAACTGTCTGCCGCCCTCCATTGAGCCGCATGCCACGGGACATATCATCGAGCAGCAGCAGCTTGTCAGGGAGATAATGGACAACGGTTATGCCTATGTGTCGAACGGTTCGGTGTATTTTGATGTGGAGAAATACGACAAGGAACATAAGTACGGCATACTCTCCGGTCGTTCCCTCGAAAATATCAAGGATGCCAGCCGCGAGCTCTCCGGTGTGGGTGAAAAGCGCAATCAGGCCGACTTCGCACTGTGGAAGAAAGCTATGCCCGAGCACATCATGCACTGGCCTTCTCCCTGGAGCGAGGGTTTCCCCGGGTGGCACTGCGAATGCACGGCGATGGGTCGCAAATACCTGGGTGAGCACTTCGATATCCACGGCGGCGGTCTCGACCTGGTGTTCCCCCACCACGAGTGTGAGATAGCGCAGGCGGTGGCTTCGCAGGGCAGTCAGATGGTGCACTACTGGATGCACAACAACATGATTACCATCGACGGCAAGAAGATGGGTAAGTCGTACAACAACTTCATCACCCTCCCGCAGTTCTTCTCCGGCGAGCACGAGCGTCTGGAGCGCGGCTACTCGCCCATGACGATACGCTTCTTCATCCTGCAGGCTCACTACCGCAGCACGGTGGACTTCTCCAACGAGGCACTTCAGGCAGCCGAGAAGGGTCTTGCCCGTCTGATGGACGGCTGGAAGGCTCTGGGCCGTCTCCCCGAGGGCATGAAGACTAAGGGACAGCCGCAGGTGGAGATGAAGCAGGTGGAGGATATCAAGGCCAAGTGCTACGAGGCTATGAACGACGATATGGCATCTCCTCTGGTCATCAGCCAGCTCTTCGAGGCTTGCCGTCTCATCAACAGCGTGCTCGACAAGCATGCCAGCATCACCGCCGAGGTGGCTGCCGCTTTGAAGGATGTGTTCGGCACGTTTGCTTTCGACATCCTGGGTCTCAAGGCCGACAGCAGCGAGGGCAGCAAGGAGCGCGAGGCAGCCTACGGTGCCGTTGTCGACATGCTTCTGGAGCAGCGCCAGCAGGCCAAGGCGGAAAAGAACTGGGCTCTGAGCGATGCCATCCGCGACAAGCTCTCCGAACTCGGTTTCGAGGTCAAGGACACGAAGGACGGCTTCACCTGGACCCTGAATAAGTAATTCAAAATCCAAATTACACTGCAAAGGTACTCATTGCGAGTGCCTTTGCTTTTTTTTGCGACATTCATGACACAAATACTTTCCCATTAAAACAGAAAAAAGCAAAATTTCAAGGTTTTGGTAGAAATATTTTAATGTAAAAAATTGAAATGTGATTTTTTTCTCTATATTTGCCTGACATTTCATGAAAAACAAAAAGTATAAATAATAGGGAAAGATGAAGAAGTTTTATACGAGACCGACATTAACAACGATCAAACTTCAACAGCAAACGGCGCTCCTCCAAGGCAGCGTGATGGTGAATGCCAATCGCAGCAGTTACGGTATGGTGAAAAAAGATGCATGGGATGACGAATGAAGAATAACAAGATTAAGATATGAACAGAAAAAGATATATTTGGGGACTTGTGGTGCTGATAATGCTTGTTGCAACGGCCTGTTCTACGGGCAATGGTGACTTGCCAGTCTCACCGCCTTTTTCGGACAGCGGGGAAGAGTTGCCGAAGAGGTATATGCTGACAGTTAATGCCACGCAGGGGAATGCCACCCGTGCACTGGTGCTTGACGGTGATGAGTTGAAAGCCATGTGGAAGCGTGGTGAACAGGTAAAGGTCTATCGAAAGGACAATAATAATCTGTGGCAGGAGGCTGGTGTGCTGACAGCCCAATCCGACGGCCCAGGCACAGTGCTTAGTGGTGTGGTGAGCGATGTGGGCGTCGGCACTCAGTTGCTGTTCTGTTTTCCTGAAAGCAACCATGAGGACTATAGCGGTCAGGACGGTACGATAGCCACCATAGCGACACAATACGACTTCGCGATGACGCAGGCCAGTGTGGTGTCAATTGATGACGGTGCCGTAACACTCGATCAGGCCACGCTTAATTTCCAGAATCAGGCTTCTGTCACGTGCTTTAATCTTACCGACGGCAGCAGTCTGCCTTTGTCGGCTGGTACGTTGAAAATATACGCCGACGGCCTCTGTGAGCAATACGACGAACCTGTGGATGACAATGTGCAGTATTGCAACACTCCCGAGCATCCTCTGGTGCTTACTCCGGCAGAGCCGACAAGTGTTTATTACGTAGTGCTGCGCAACACCAACACGTCCATGAGTACCACCTATCACTTCACTGCGGTTGTGGGTGATGACATCTACACAGGAACGAAGAAGGCTCTTCTGGAAGCGGGAAACTATTATTCTGCAACGGTGAAACTTACCAAACAGTAAATGTAAAACAGATAAAACGAAAGATATGCTGAAACGTTTGCTTCTCTTGCTGGGCATCATTAGCCTGCTGCAGCCTCAATGTGCGGAGGCGGCGTCGTTTATTAAGGACAAACAGCGTTACACCGCTCAGATGGGTGGTAAGGACATCATTGTGTTCAAGTTGCCCACCTTTGACTATTGGCGTGTGTCGGGTAATGTCTATATTACCGGTGACACATATATAGAATCCACTGTCGATGGAGTGACCAAAAAGATTTTCTGGTGGAAAAGCAAGGGTAGCAATTGGGAAGACAAGTCGATGGCATGGGCAGAAGACTACGGTACGTTCGTCCTGATGCGCGACCATTACGGCAAAGACTACGACAACTGGACACTGACGTCAGGACAATGGTCGGAGTTTATGCTGGGGTCGGATTTGGATGACAGCGACCACAAGACCATGACCATCCACTGGAAGGTGCCTTACGAATGGCAGGGGAAAAAGATAAGCCTGCGCGCCAGCGTGGTGTGGGAAGAGGCATTAAGTAGGAGCGATCCCATGGAAGTTTCTCTGGGCGAGTTCACCACATCGCCGCCTCCCGCAGTCAACGTGATGCTGATGGAGCCGATGCTGGCCTTTGAAAAAGGACATGTGGGCGAAACCATCCTGCCCTATAGCATCACCGCTCGCAAGGTGAACAGTATCACGGCATATTATACCGACCGGGCTACGGACGAGAAAAAGTCGATGACAGTCAACAGCACGGCACTGTCAGGATATATCTATCTGCCTGCCGGCAATGCGTTGAAAGATTTCTACCTGAAGTGCAACATTGTGGATAACGATGGCAATACTCTTGACATTCAGTCGGACAACATAAAGATACCGCCCCTGCATCAGGCTAAGAACTTCTGTGCCACCTTGCAGCCGAATGCCCAGATGAAACTGACTTGGCAAGTGGATAATCCACAGTTGGAGGACATCGTGGAAGGCGACTTTTGGGAGATCCAGCGCAACCTCTCGGGTAACAGTGCTGATGACGATAGCCAGTGGAAGACCATTGCTCAGCTTAACTATGAGACGGAGCAGGCTTATTATAGTTACACGGACGAGGATTTCCTCAACAGCTATACCGGCAATACGGTTTATTACCGCATTCGTCGTATGGCCACTTCGATATGGGGCTGGAGCACGGAAACCGGGCGCGTGGTGGTCAGTATGGACGAAAAGCCCTATTTGCAGATGCTGACAAATGTCGGCGTCCGGAAAATGCCGGATTGGAACAAAGACGGACATCATGGGGTGGAAATATCATGGGACAGGATTGTTGCAACTCGGCCCAACGCCGACAATATGAAACAAGCCCAAATTGGCTATACACTGGGCATGGATGGCCGTGCTTATTCCACGCGCACAGAAGCCGACCAACAGGGAGGAGGCACCTGGGGTGTAATCGTGGCTGGTGGTGAAGGCCGCTGGATGGCGTGGAAAACGGGCTGGACATGGGATCTTGACCTTAACACGCAATCCCCCAAGAAGATTTACGAAGGGCAGCCTGTGCCCAAATATTTTAAGCGTGTTCTGCCTACTGTTGAAGCATGGAACGATATCCTGAAAAGCAACGACTGCAGCGGCAGCATATCGGTGGGGAGTGGCCAGCAGGTTACGCTCGCCAACTTGGCAAACATGCTCAGCACGGCGAGAACCGACGGACGCAATTTCGAAGGATTGGCTTTTAAGATGTATGTATGCCTGGATGGAAAAGACGACGAATATATCCTGCAACGCTACGGTAGCATGAGCAGTAATAAGTATGAGCTGATAACGTTGAGGAAATTAAATATCGGTGTCTGCACCCGTGATCTGGTGTCTAACTACGACGTCTCGTTCTATCACAGCTGGGACTCGCGTGCCCGTCTGTTGCTATACATTGATATGAAGAACAGTGCGGGCAAAGTGGTGGCCACCGAGTGCCGTGACCTCTCATCCGACACATCGCTCATACGCAAGTGTCGCTATCAGATGGAACTGACGCGCAAGTGTGTTGATTACGACTTCAGATTGGTGATAAAGCGCGGTTCGTCGCCCCTCCGGTTCTATAATAGCGATGCCGACAGTATTGTCTATGCGGTGACGAAGCAGGAAACGGGCGATGCCGCCAGCTATAAATTTATCAATGTCGACAGTATCACGGACCTTTCTGCCCGCCAGTTGCAGAACACCGTGGAACTGACCTGGAAGAATACGGGCGGAGACAGCGACTTCTATCGTGTGATGCGTCGTGAGCACGGCACGGAGGCGGCATGGGACACGTTGGGCACGAATCTCACCCAACTGTTCTATATTGACAAGAAACCGCGTCCGCAGCATGTCTACGACTATCGTGTGGAATCTGTGCTGCAATGCGAAGAGCTGTCGGTGAACGGACAGACCAGTACGGGTCAGTGCGCCCCGACGGGTATGGTGCGCGGTTATGTGCGACTGGCTGACGGCACAGGTTTGGGAGGTCTCACCGTCAAAGCCGAGCCCATAGGTGACATCGCAGGTGCAGCAATTGTCACTGCTGTCACCGACTCCACAGGCTACTTCCAGATAGGCGGCCTCGTTTATCAGCATGCGGGCAGCTACCGCATCAGCGTATCCTCGATGGGCGACGGCGGCACGTTCACACCGCAGACCGTTAGCTTTGACGAGGATGTGAACCTACAGTCAAATTTCGTTTTCACGCTTAATACTTACTACATATACAGCGGAAACATCTATTACGAGGGCTCCACGATTCCCGTTCCGGGCGTGCAGTTCCGACGCGACGGAGTGCTGGTGGTTGATGCCAACCAGCAGCCCATCACCACTGACAATCAGGGTGCCTTCGCGCTAAGCATTCCCAAGGGTACGCACCGTGTGCAGGCTGTGAAGGCGGGCCACCGCTTCAAAAACGAAGGTTATCTGCTGAACCCCGATTCGCAGACGGGCGACCAGCGCGACTACAACTGGACAAAGGATGTGGCTTCTGTGCGTCTGTGGGATGAGACGCGTGTGCTGTTGCACGGTCGCGTGGTGGGCGGCAATGATCAGGGACAGTTGCCTCTGGGACAGTCGCTCTCAAGGAATAATCTGGGTGACAGCCTGAAGATTGTGCTCATGCTGGAGGGTGACAATACGTCGTATATCGTCTTCGACCAGCAGGATCCCACAAAGAAGGAACGCAGTGAGACCTTCGCTCACGGGTCCAAGGATACCACAGTCGTTTACAGCAACCGCCGCAGTATCAGCATCCGTCCCGACAAAAAGACGGGCGAGTATGAGGCGTGGGTTTATCCGGTAAAGTATAAGGTGACAGAGGTGTCGGCCACCGGCTACAGCACCCTCTTCCAGGAGGGCAAGGTGGGTGAGACGCTCGACCTGACCGCCCGCAGTTTGGGCGACACGGCCCTCTATAGCCGCATCTATCATGCTATACCCTCGCTTGACATTGTGCAGTTTAACCCCGGCGGTGAGAACTATATGGGTGTGAAGCAGTACCAGAGTATGGACAACATCGGCAACAAGTCGATGGTGCAGCTCTGGGACAAGGAGAGCGGCTATGCTTTCGGCGCACCGGTGTTCATGGCCGGTTCGCCATACGGATGGATGCTGCAGGCTGTGGAGCGCTACCACTACAATAATGACAGCCGTCGTGAGGCTGATGTGGTGAATCTGAAAGGCGGGCAGGTGACTTTCAACAACGGCTTGGTGGGCAACGATGCCGTTGACAAGGTGACGCTCGACAGTATTGGAGGCGGTTCTTATGTCTTCACTCCGCAGAACACCACCTTTACACAGGAGGGCGATCAGGCGAGGAAGACCGTGAGCATCACGCTTCTCTACGACAACGCATATTTCAACGTGCCTTCGGTCAAGGGCTATGTGATGGCATACGTTGCCAAACCCAATGGCAACCGTATCGTCGCCAAGGGTATTCCGCATCTCGTGGATATCCTGCGCGACCCGCCAGGTGCCGGCAGTTCGGCCTACTTGGAGGCTGGCACGAAGTTAAGTTATGCATATTCGGCTTCCATAGATGCATCGGCAGGACTTTCTCTTACCAGTGAAACAGGTACGGGTGCCAACTACTATCAGGGTATTATCGGAATGACTGGTGTTACAGGCACAGAAGCAGGAACTCTCAATAATGTGGAGAAAACGCAGAATTTCTCGATAGCTCTGGCCACGAACTTCGGATGGTCGTGGAACTACAGCTATGGTATCGATATCACGGAGCGCATACAAACTTCGTCGGACAAGAAATGGGTAGGTCCGAAGGCCGACCTTTTCATCGGTTTAACTGATAATCTCGTCATGCAGGATGCTGTGGCTGTTCGCGTGGTGCCCGACAGCATCTATCAGCTGATGAGTACGCGTCAGGGCGGTACGTTTACAACCAAAAGCGGTGATAAGGTAACAGTGAAGACGGGCACGATGAAGGTGCTTGCCGAGGGCGAGGATGCAACAGGAAGCCCTGTCTATCTGATACGAGACGAGGTGATGGGCGTGGGTGCAGAAGTCACTTCCACATTTGTATATTCGCAGTTCCATATTAAAACAGAACTCTTGCCCAACCTGCTGAAGGTGCGCAATGGTTTGCTCCTGCCCAAGGGCACGACCCCCGAGTATGCTCAGGCACTGGCCGACAAGCAGAAGGCTCCGACCTATCTCAGCACGGTCGGTGATACAGACGACGACTTCGGTCTGGAAGGTTCCTATGAGCAGTTTGTGCCAAAGGGTACAGACAAGACGAAGTGTCGCGACAGCATCTGTGCGTTGAACGATGAAATATATGCGTGGCTGAAGTTCCTGGTGAAGAACGAGGAGGAGAAGCTCGGTGCCACAGACCTGATAAAGAATTACGATGTGGACGGTCTTGCCAATGTGCAGTACAGCGAGACTTTCACTTGTACGGCCGACCGTTCGCGTTATCTGCGTTGGCCTATCTCCAACAACTTGAATATCGGAGGTATTGCAGGTTCTGTAGAACCGTTGATGAAGATGCTTGACAAGCTGTTCACCAGCGGTGAGATAGCAAGTGGACCTTCTACTTTCTACGATGATAATAATGTGGCAAAAGTGTCGTTTACCGTATTGGGTGCCAAGACGACCCTGAAGTTCCGTCCCATCGCGACAATAAATCTCAATGACAAGAACGACATCAAGGAGGCGTGGAGCAAGAAGACGGGCTTTACCCTTGCCATGTCGGCGAAGAGCAGTCTGAATGTGGATGTTCTCCGCACGAAGAGCAACATCATGGATCTGGGCGTGGGAGACACCATCAACAATGTGTTCTATAAGCTCACTGCCAACCAGCTTAATCAGGTGCGCTACGGCACATGGGTAGGTCTGGGTTCAAACACCACCAGTTATATGGATATCTTAAACACGCCGATATACAGCGGCTTTGTGTATCGCACCCGCGGCGGTGCCACCAGTCAGCCCTATGAGGACCAGCGTGTGACGGAATACTATAATCCGGGCACCGTTCTTGATGCAAAGACGACGGAAATAGACAAGCTTCGCATTTGGACGGAGCAGGCGTCGGTAAGTAACGTGCCTTTCGATGAGCCAGCCCGTTTCACACTCTATCTGGCAAACGAGAGCGATATGCCCGACAAGGCCACCACGTACTTCAAGTGTTTTCTGGATAACAGTCGCAACAAGAAGGGTGCCAAGGTGTTTATGGACGGCAACGCCCTGAACGGCGACGGCTATACTATTGTGCTGCAGCCGGGACAAGTGGTGACGAAGCAGCTGGAAGTGCTGCCCAATTCCGACTTCGACTACGAGGACATCGGTATCAGTCTTTACGACACGGAAGACATTGCACGTGTATTCACAACACTAATCTCTGCTCACTTTGTGCCTTCGGCCGGTAAGGTGAAGATCGCCACGCCAGGTGACAAATGGGTAATAAATACGGAAAGCAGTTATGACGCCAAGCGGCAAAGCTACTTCCTGCCTGTGCGTATCGAGGGCTTCGACGTGAACTATCGAGGCTTCGACCATATCGAGCTGCAATACAAGTTGTCAACACAGGGCGACAAGGACTGGGTGAATGTATGCTCATTCTACAACGACCGTCAGTTGATGGCTCAGGCCAGCGGTATGGTGGACAGTATTCCTTCCGATGGAGCCATACAGACACGTTTCTTCGGTGAGACGGATCCCATCGAGCAGCGCTACGACCTGCGGGCAGTGGTCTATTGCCGATATGGCAACGGATTCCTGACGGCTTCGTCGCCCATCCTGAGCGGCATCAAGGATACGCGGCGCCCCGTACCATTCGGTACGCCGCAGCCCCAGAACGGCATTCTGGGTATTGGGGACGATATCAAGATAGCCTTCTCGGAGCCGATTGCCGGCAACTATCTCAGTGCCATAAACAACTTTGAAGTGTTGGGCACTCCGAATGGAGGTGATATCTCGCTCTCCACTCAGCTCAGTTTCGGCGGCAACACTATGGCCTGGTCTCAGGCAGACTGCAACCTGTCGGGCAAGAGCTTCACTGTGGATATGATGATTAATCCGGCCCTGACGGATAGGGATATGATAATCTACAGTCACGGCAACAATGAAACGGGCGTAAGACTGGGTGTCACATCCGACCGCCGCCTGACGGCTGTTGTCTGTGGAAACCAGATTACGAGTACTCCCATCGCGTTCAACGGTATTCGTCAGGTGGCGCTCACCGTGCAGCAAAACAAGGACGATATGATTGTCCGTCTTTACGATGGTAACACTCTGGTGGCACAAGGCAGTGTCGAGGGTGCCAGCCAGTGCAACGATGCGTTTTGCCTTGGCTTCGATTTCGATATGGACGACAAGTTCGTTTCGTACCGGGGCGAGATGCTGGAGTTCCGTCTTTGGAACCGCTGTCTCTCTTCGGCAGAGCTTGGTGAATACGGACAGAAGACCCTTACCGGCTACGAGCACGGACTGGTTGTCAACTATGCCCTTAACGAGGGTACGGGTGATTACAGCTACGATCGTACCGTCGGAGGCAACGACCTGGATTTGTCCAATCACACCTGGCGGCGTCCCGACGGCATTTCCGTTCGTATTGACGGAAGCAAGGGACTGCGCCTGAAGCCCGATTGCTTCAACCGCACCGATTACCAGGACTACACGTTGATGTTCTGGTTCCGCACAGGCGACAGGGATGCTACGTTGATGGCTAACGGTGAAGCAAAAACGGAGCCGGATGCTCGCAACCATTTCAATATCGGTCTGCGCAACGGCATGCCTGTCTTCCGTTCGGGAGGACGGGAAGTAGCAACCGATATCTCCGTCAACGATAATGCCTGGCACCACTACGCCATGACGGTATCGCGCAGTCGTAACGTGGGCAACATCTATATTGACAAGGAACTGGTACAGACGTTTGCCGTCGACACCTTGGGCGGTATCATGGGCAACAATCTTGCCCTGGGTGCCACCTATACCTCGTCCACGGAATGTGAGCGCGTGCTGACCGGAAATATTGATGAGGTGGCTATGTTTGAAAGTGTGCTGCCGCAGAACATGCTGCAGACCTATGCCCTTCAGACGCCCTCGGGTAGTGAGACGGCATTGACGGTCTGGCTTGAATTCGGACGTTCCCGTCTGCAGGACGACGGCACGCAGCGTCTGATGCCCACCGGTATCAGTTTGAAGCGCTACAAGGACGCACGGGGCAACATCATTACCCTGCGCAACGACACTATCGTTCCGCAGGATGTGATTGAGACCTATGCGGACCGTTCGCAGCATGCCCCCATGACAAGCACACGCAAGCAGGACAACGTGCGCTTCAGCTATGTGGCTGACGGCAAGGATTTGCTGCTGAATCTTGATGTGCCCGACAATCAGATAGAGAAGAGCAATGTGTTTGTGACTGTGCGTGATGTTGCCGACCAAAACGGAAACACGATGGCCAGCCCGCTGACGATGCAGCTCTACGTCTATCGCAACCCGCTGCGCTGGAACATAAAGCGTGCGAAGGTGGAGGCCGACTACGGCAGGCAGACTTCCTTCGCTGCGACGATCCGCAATCTGAGTGGAGAGAGGCAGACGTTCGAGCTGCGCGATCTGCCGCTGTGGATTAAGGCATCGAAGACACAGGGTGTCATCCCAGCACTGGACGAGGAGGATATCCTGTTCGAAGTGTCACCGTATATCAACGTAGGCACATACAACGAAGTGGTTTCGCTCGTAGGAGAGAACGGAATGACGGAGCCGCTGCCAGTCTCGATTCATGTCAGCGGAGAGGCTCCCGATTGGGCTGTGGACAGCGAGCTGAAGCGGAAGAATGAGCAGATGCACATCATTGCCCGTGTCATGATAGACGGACATGTGGCCGTAGATCCCAACGATATGTTGGCGGTAACAGGTCCGTCACAGGAAGTGATGGGAGTGGCCCACGTGGATGTCGATCAAACGGCAAATGCCAACGAGGCGCTCTGTTTCCTCACGGTGTACGGTTATCCCAACCGCTCCGTGCCCCTCAGTTTCCGCTTCTACGACGCATCGAAGGGTATGACCTATCTGCTGCGCGAAAAAGAGGGACGTGATGTGGTGTTCTTAGTAGACAGTATTGTCGGTACCAGTCGTGAACCGCTCGTTCTGACGAACTCTTCTGACATTATACAGACAATCAAACTGGAAGAGGGATGGAACTGGGTGTCTGCATATATCGTGCCCAGTGATTCCGTCACCATAGGCCAGCTGCTCTATGGGACAGCTCCCTGGGAAACCGGAGATGTCATCGAGGTCGTGACACCTGCTGCCGCAAGGGCTTACTACTGCCGTGCCTCGAAGACGTCACCCGGCTATAAGTGGGACAAAGACCGTCAGAAGGTGAAGGTGGATCCGACACTCATGTATCGTATTTATGCTAAGAGCGCCAAGAAGGCCATCATTGTGGGCAACCGCAGCAAACGCGGCATCGTAGTGCAGAAGGGATGGAACCGCATCGGTTACGTGTCACCTATCAACCTGCCCATCTCTCAGGCCTTGAGCGGTTATGTGCCATATGGCAGCGAAGGTGATGTGGTGAAGTCACAGGATGCTTTTGCTATGCTGAGCCGCAACAGTGCCGGCCAGTTGGTGTGGAAAGGCACGTTGGCATACATGGAGCAGGGAAGAGGTTATATGTTGAAGCGTAAAGGCTCGGAAGAAGTTGTCTTCAGTTATCCGCAGTATTACGGCGACTCACGTTATGCGGGAGTGGTGTCCGACAACTATGCTCCGATATACCAAAGCCGTGCTGCAGCAACAATGAATATCGTGGCAGTGCCCAAGGGTATCGAGTTGCAGGAAGGCGACCTCCTCACCGTCTACAACGATGGCGAACTGTGCGGAGTGGCCGAGGCTGACGCCGACGGAACATTCTATCTGAATATCGGGGCCGTCACCAAGGCATCCCATTCGGATAAGATGAAGGGAGGCTCCCTTATCTTCCGCATCGAACGCAACGGAGAGACCATTGCTGCAACGCAGAGCGGCATCACCTATCAGGACGATGTCGTGATGGGCACTCCGGAGGAGCCGAAGGCCGTTAACTTCACGGAGGCCGGACGTTATGATGACGGCAGGTGGTATACTGTTGACGGACGCCTGTTGCCGGAACAGCCCAAGCGCTCCGGGCTTTATATTCACAATGGTAAAATTGAAATGATAGAACAATGAAAAAGTTTCTTTGCATCATAGCAGCCCTTGCCCTCGTGGCAGGGAGCTGCTCCAAAGGCGATGACGAACAGCCAACCCCCGAAACACCGACGACTCCGGTGATAGAGCCCGGCAGCGACTCACGCCCGGGATGGCAGGCGCCTGACTATCACAGTTATGAACAGACGATGACCGTCTTGCTTTATCTGCAGGATGAATTGGTTCCGTATGCCGGCAGTCAGGATTTGATATGTGCCACTGTGGGCAACGAGGTGCGCGGTGTGGCAGCAGTGGAGAAGGAAGGTGAACAGCCTTGGATTGCGTTGACCATTGGAGGCCACGGAGAGGGCGAGAGCATTTCGCTGAGTTACTATTGTGACCTACTACACCGCATTTTCACCTTGCCAGACTGGAGTTCCTTCGACAGCTCTGTTATTCCTTCCGGTACGACGGAGCTCTATACTCCGCGTTTTGTAAAATAAAAAAAATTCGTCAGTCCGTTTGTCCGATTGTCCGAAACGTCTTACCTCTTACTTCTCCACATAGTATTTCTTTCCGCCGTGGATGTAGAATCCGCTCTTGGTGGGTCTGCCGTTGAGTTTGCGGCCGGTGAGGTCGTACCATTGCTCCTCACTCTTAACTTTTAACTCTTCACTCTTAACTGCATTTATGCCCGTCGCTTCCTCTTCATCGAAGGCGAGTCTGCACGACTGCACCTCCTCACCCTCGTCCAGATCCACGTGGAAGTATGCACGGAAGGCGTTGATGGTCTTGTTCTTGCTCGGCCAGTACATCTTGTTGCCGCCGCCGAGGTAGTAGTTGCTCTTGTCGCCGCCGGTAAGCACCATGGGGTCGTAGTTGCCCAAGAAGCTCACCTTGCCGTCCTCGCTCGTGACATCGGTGTGTATGTTGTTGATGATAACATTTCGGAACACAGGGTCGCTGATGGCATCCGCGTAGTCCTTCATGGCAGGTACGGTCTTGCCATCGGTAACGGTCCAGTTGCTGCCAAGCTTATCAGCCAGTTCAGGTGGAGTCATGTCTGTAGCGTCTTTGCCCTGTTTTTTTGAAGTGCTGTGTTCGGTATAGTAACAACTTCCAAGAGAGCCCCGTATGTTCCAATCATCCGATCTCACTCTGGCAAAGGTAGCATCGAGACCTAGGGTTACCTCCTCAGGTGAGAAGAGATTGTTATAGAGGAAGACATGGTCATGGAAATGACTGGTATCATACTCTACCCATCCTACAAAGCCTCCACATTTGTTGGTGGCAGGTCCGAGCAAATTACCGTTAAAGAGGCAGTCTTTGATGGTGGTTTCATTTTGGATGACAGCTACGAATCCTCCGTGTGTGCCGTCACCGCTGACGATGCTATTGATAGTTGTGCTGACGCGGCATCTGTCGATATAGGTATAACCGGTTGCTTCTGCGATGAGTCCGCCGGCAAACTTGCGACTCGTTGTGATAGTGCCTGCCAGATTCAGGTCGCGGATATGGGCATTTTTAACGTAACGGAAGGGTGCGCAGTAGTTTTCGTCGCTTGTCAGGTTAACGGTCAGCGTATGACCATTACCGGAAAACGTACCTTCGAAACGATTGGAGCTTGTTCCCACCATCATGTTGGTTATACTGATGTCGTTGTTGAGCATAACGACTTTTCCGCTGAAGTTGTTGCCACCGTTGACAGCATTGGCAAAGGCATTCCAGTCATCAGAGGTGTTGATAATGACGTCGGGATTGGCCTTCAGCATATAGGGTTTCCCCGCTTCGATGCTTGTAGCATCCTTGAAGTAGAGGTATAGCGTGCCGTTGCTGGTATCGAAGCCGGTCTGATGTTCGTCGTACGTTCCCTCGGTATCCAGTTCCTTGAGAGTGGCGTTCGCGAAGGGAGAATCCTCTAACGCGACCGGGAAGGGCAGGCACACGGTGTTCCAACAATCGTCAAAAAGGAACGAGCGACCTGTGAGCGCAACGGTTCTCGGACTGGTGCTTTCAGCTTGCCAGTAATCGATCAGTTCGGAATTGTTGCTGTTATTGTTATCAAACTTTATCAGTCCGCAGATTTCACACTCTGCTTTATCGCTGAAAGCATGTTCCTGTGTTGTCGTCAAGCACTTGCCGCAATCAATGGAGTGTATCTTTGCGTTAATGATTGTTTTACCGGGATGGGGTGCGTATGCGTGGTTGCAGGGCATGATGTATAGTGTAGGTAATCCTGACTTACAGTATGCAACGCGATTGTCGCTCGAAGTGGGTTCATTGCCTTCTTGGAACACCATATAGTTATCAGGAAGAGTGATGATGTTCTTACCATAACTATTACCTAACTCTCCTGTGCCGATGCACTGATTGGCGCTATAGGTTTTGATGACGATTCTGACGGTGCCGCCGTGGATGTTTGTCGTGCCGGCGTTATAAGCCAGATTTCCTCCGCCGATACCGGCCCCGGCGCCACAGAATGCCTCTGTCCGGCTCCATCCGCCGCCGTATGCTTCCACGTAGCCACCGTAGATGTCCACTTGTCCGCCGTCACCTACAGCATAGGGTTCGTCTAATTTTCCTACACCACCGCCAATACCTGCAGCACCACCGACATCATCTCCTATCAGGGATGTTTCATATCCGCCATATGCCTCGACATTGCCTCCATGTATTTCTATGAATCCGCCATTGCCGTATTCGCCGGCGCCGATGCCTGCTCCACCGTCACCGCCTTTGGCTGTAACGTCGCCACCATAGATATAGATGTTCCCATTCTGGTCCCAGTTTCCGCCGCCAATACCTGCAGCGTACTTGCCGCCGTTGGCGGTAATCGTACCGCCAAAGATGCGTATGCGACCAGTGCCGCATTCCTGTCCGCCGCCAATACCGGCTCCTTTGTCGCCGCCGTTGGCAGTAATGCTGCCTCCGTAAATCGTGATGTCGAAATTGACAGCATTACCATATCCCTTGCCGATACCGGCACCGCCGTCCTGACCGTAAGCTTCAATCTCACCGTCCCAAATGGTGATGCTCTGCATGCCGCTCTCACCGTCACCGCCGCCGATGCCGGCAGCGTTGTTATGGGAGGGCTTCGCATAGATGGTGCCGCCGTGAATGATAAGGTGACCGCCGACAACTTCGTTATTGCCGCCGATGGCGGCGTCACCGTTAGCTGCAGAACCGTCGTCGCCCGTACAGCGCAGCTTACCCGACCCTGCATCCTGAGCGTAGATGGTGAGATGTTGCTGGTTGTCGATGTGGATGCCCTTTTGGAACTCCGTATTACAGTCGTCTAAAAGGATGAACTTTACATCGCCGTGGCATCGGGGGCGTTCCTCGTAGGTATGGTTGCCGCTCAGCACATACCAGCCGCCAGAAAGGCTAGTCCCGCCGTCGTAATAACTGTAATCGGTGCAGATCTTCTTCGTATAGACCACATGACCGCTGGTGTTGTCGCCCGACCATTCGTGATCCCAATAGGGGACGCCCGGAAAGGCTTCACCGTCCTTCTGACTAACGACATACCTGTTGTCGTCGCAGGAGAAGAATTCCGAGGGGAGTGTATTGCTGTTATAAAGGCTGTAGTCCGAGGTGAATTTACGATTGTAGTTCTCCAAGCTCACACTGATTCCGGTGCTGCTGTTGAAAGCTCCGGTACAGTTAATCACCGTGCTGCCAGCCAGATAGAGGTTGTTGGCGCCATCTTTGCCAGTATTGTCGTTGATGGTGACGAGACCCTGCATACTGATGTTCTGGCCGGTCCAGATACCGCCGCCGTTGGCTACGCCGCTGTTATTGGTAAAGGTGCCGCCGTTGATGGTCAGCGCACCGGCGTTGTAGATACCGCCACCGCCCTTAGGGGCAGTCTCGTCGTAAGTGATGTTGCCCGTGATGGTACAGCCCGTCAGCGTCAACGTGCCGCCGGTTCCGTTGCTGATACCGCCGCCACGGTCATCGGCTACACAGCCGGTGATGGTGACACCCGTCAGCGTTGCCGTACCGCCCTCGTTGGCGATGCCGCCGCCGTTGCCGCCCCAGCCGCCTTTCAGCGTGCCGTTGCTGAGGTGGAGCGTTGCGCCGTTGCGCACAGTGATGACCTGTCCGCCGCCTTCGCCGCGCTGAGTCAACTGGCGGTCCAGCGTGTGACCGTCCAGGTTGATGGTCACCGTCGTACCGCTGGCAATACTCAGCGTACTGTTGCTGAGGTTGATATTGTCCGTCACTGTGATGTTCGCTCCGTTGTTTTGTATTGCGGCGCGCAGTTCTTCGTCTGTGCCGACGCTGTAGTCGTCTGCCCACGCTCCCTGCAGCAGTGTGCACAGCAGGGTTATGATGATAAATGTAATCTTCTTCATGATACTGTTTTTTCTCTAACGGACATCGCCTTCGTATTCTTCGTCACTGTCTTCCAGGTAGATATCAGAGTTATTGTAGAAGTGCTCCACGCTGCCTGTTTGCAGGCAGCAGTCCTCCTCAAGTTCCATCACTTGTGTTTCGGGTTTTTGGTATGTGCGCTTCATTTTCGTATGATATTAGAAGATTTTTACTCTGTAATTTAAGCTTTTCTGCGGCAAATATATGAAAAAAATTAAAATATGAAAGCACAAATGTGTAAGACATCCATAAGATTCACACATTTTGGTAGCTAAAAGGCAAACATTGATAACAAAAAAACGGCATCCAAAGGGTGCCGTTTTTAGTTAAGAGCTTTCTTCTTGTCGATGTTGAGCGGAGATGATGCCCTTGCCCAACGAGGATACCACACCGCCCGTGACGAAGATGAATTTGGTGTTCATAGAACTATAAAGTGAACGATGCGCCGCAGAGAATATACATCTTCTCGGCATGAGGATTGGCCGTGAGACCAATGAAGACCGGCAAATGGTATTTCTTGCAGATGAGGAAGTCCTTAGTGGCCGTCAGGCTCACATTGGTGACGGTGAAGCCGCCGGTCTCGTAGAACGAGGTGGCGTAGGGCACGAAGCCTACGGCAGCCTTCCAGTCGAGCGTCAGCATCTTGAACGGCGCAGAGAGCTCGAAATAGCTGGAGTAAGCCCTGTGGCCGCCGTTGTTCTTGCCATCGTTACCGGCAAAGTTGGTGTACCACTGCAGGGAGACATAGCCGAAGAAGTCGTAGCCCACGTTGGCCTCGAAGACGTGCGTCGTCTCATCGTTGGTGTAGAGGAAATAACGCCCCTGGCCGAACCAGTAGTCGGTGATGCCCACGTTGAATCCGTGCGTCGTGTAGGAGAGCAGGAAGTCCAGCTCCTTGGTGTCGCCGCTCTGAAATCCCACGCTGCCCCAAGTGGAGAAACTGAGACCTTTGTAGCTCACGCCGGCCGTGGGCTGTACGCAGACATTGCCCATGTCCAGACCACGCCAGATGTATTGGTTGACCAAAGTGATGCCGAAGATGGGCTCGGCTTTTGCTTTCACTTGGACTGAATCGATTTCGCTTGCGCTCGCCGTAGCCAAAGAGGCTACAGCAAGCAGGGTGAATATGATGCGTTTCATATTTGTAACAGTTAAAGTTAAATGGTTAAAGGTTAAAGGTGAAAGACGGGAATCAGTTGTAGCACAACTCTCCGTGCTCATAGACGTCGAGACCTTCATCCTCAATGCGGGCGGGCACACGCAGGCCGTGCAGTTTCTTAATGCCGAAGAAGAGGACGAAGCCGCAGACTGCAGCCCAAAGGTCGATGACGAGGATGCCGAAAGCCTCGGCGCCGAAGAAGCCCCAGCCGTGACCGTAGAAAGCACCGTTGGAAACGGACAGAAGGCCGGTCATCAAGGTGCCGAGAATGCCGCACACGCCATGCACGCTGCTGGCGCCCACGGGGTCGTCGATGTGGAGGCGATGGTCGATGAACTCAATAGAAAATACGAGCACCGTGCCGCAGACGAGACCGATGACAACGGCGCCCAGAGGCGACACCAGGTCGCAACCGGCAGTGATGCCGACCAGGCCGGCCAACACACCGTTGAGCGTGAGCGAGAACGAGGGCTTCTTATATCTGAGCCACGTGAGGAACATGGTGGCCACACCGCCGGCTGCTGCAGCCAGGTTGGTGGTCAGGAAGACATGAGAGATGGCCACGCGGTTGACGGCACCGGAAGCAGCCAGCTGCGAACCGGGGTTGAAACCGAACCAACCCAGCCAAAGGATGAACACGCCGAGAGCGGCCAGCGTCAGAGAATGACCGGGAATGGCGCGGCTCTTACCGTCCTTGCCATACTTGCCCCTGCGGGCTCCGAGCGCTAGCGCACCGATGATGGCCAGCACGCCGCCCACGCTGTGGACGATGGCCGAACCGGCAAAGTCGTGGAAGACGTCGCCGAAGGTGGTCATCATGAAGCTGTCGGCAGCGTCGTTGCACAGCCAGCCGCCGCCCCAGGTCCAATGACCCTCGATGGGATAGATGAACAGCGAAATCACCGCACTGTAAATCACATACATGGAAAACTTGGTGCGCTCGGCCATGGCACCGCTGACAATCGTGGCGCTGGTGGCGCAGAAGACGGTCTCGAAAATCAGGAAACCCTCGACGGGCAGCTCTCCCGAGTAGAAGGAGAGGTCGCCCCAGTTGGGCATGCCGATGAAACCGCCCAGCGTGTCGGCACCGAACATCAGGCCGAAACCCACAAACCAGAACAGGAGTGAACCGAACATGAAGTCCACGAAATTCTTGAAAAGGATGTTGACGGTGTTCTTGCCGCGCGTGAATCCTGCTTCACAAAGCGCGAAACCGGGTTGCATCCAAAAAACCAACATGGCCGCCAAAAGCATCCATACGGTATCCAGTGAAAGAGCTATTTCGTTCATAATCTTAATACCTTAAATAATTAAACTGTCAATTGTCAATTGTCAATTATCAATTGTCAACTACTTCTTGTCTCTCAACACGGTGTCACCGTGCTCGCCGGTACGGATAGACCAGGTGTCGATCATCTCACTCACGAAGATGCGGCCGTCGCCCACCTCACCGGTGTGGGCCGTGTTGATGATGACCTGAATCGTGGGATCGACAAACTGCTCGCGGCACACAATGGTCAGTGCCACACGCTCAATCACATCGGTGCTGTATTGCACACCGCGATAAAGACGCTCCTGGCGGCTCTGACCGATGCCGTGGACATCATGGTATTCAAACCAGTCGATGTCCGAACTGAGCAGGGCTTCCTTCACCTCTTCGAACTTGGTCTTTCTGATGATAGCTTCAATTCTTTTCATCTTAAATCATGTTTTTAGTTAGCGTCCTATAGTAACACATTGCAATGTTTTCGCTGCAAAAGTACAACATTTTGGTTGATTTTACATCGTTTTACGCGATTTTTGTATGCTTTTTCGCTCGTTTTATTGATTTTTGTCAACAAAAACGTGATTTTGCGACACTTTTGTAAGCAAAAACATGGTTGTTTGAGCAAATTGTCATACCTTTGTCGCAGAAAACCGAAACAAACGTCATTTCTAAGGCCAATTTGCTTACATTATGTCACAAGCAATACACTTCACCAAAATGCACGGAGCCGGCAACGACTACATCTATGTGGACGCTACCTTATATAATATTAAGGAGCCCGGAGCCCTGGCCCAAAAGTGGAGTGCGCCTCACACGGGAATCGGCAGCGACGGGCTGGTGCTTATCGGACGCGCTGACGGCAAAGAGGCGGATTTCAGCATGCGCATCTTCAACGCCGACGGCTCCGAAGCCATGATGTGCGGCAACGCCAGCCGATGTGTCGGCAAATACCTCTACGAAAAAGGACTCACAAGCCGAACATCCATCCGCCTGGACACGCTCTCCGGAGTGAAACTCCTGCAACTGCACCCCAACGACGCAGGTTGCGTGGAGACGGTGACGGTGGATATGCTGCAACCGGCTTTTGAAGACAACACACAGTTCCGTCCCGAAGAAAAAGAACTGCCGGCCGGCACCTTTGTCTCCATGGGCAATCCCCACTACATCATCTTCTGCGATGATGTCAGCGCCGTGGATGTGGCCCGTGAAGGAGCACGGCTGGAACGCCATCCCGCATTTCCCGGACGCTGCAACATCGAATTTGCCGAAATGCGTCCTGACGGCATTCGAGTGCGCGTCTGGGAACGCGGCAGCGGCATCACACAGGCTTGCGGCACCGGAGCCTGTGCCACCGCAGTGGCAGCAGCCAAGACGGGACGGACGGGACGCTCCGCACACATCATCATGGACGGAGGCGCATTGGACATCCGCTGGCGAGAGGACGACAATCACGTCTGTATGACCGGCCCGGCCTGCTATGTCTTTGAGGGCGACATCACAATATAACGACATCACTGAAAAAATGATAAACGAACATTTTCTAAACCTCTCCGCCAACTATCTGTTTGCCGAGATTGCCAAAAAGGTTAAAACGTTCAGGGAGCAGAATCCGCAAACCGATGTCATCTCGCTCGGCATCGGTGATGTGACACAACCGCTCTGCCCCGCCGTTATTGAAGCGCTCCACCGTGCCGTCGATGAGATGTCCGGTGGGGCCACCTTTCGCGGCTACGGCCCGGAGCAGGGCTATGATTTCCTGCGCGAGGCCATCGCTCGCCATGACTACAAGGATCGCGGGACGGACATCTCTGCGGACGAGATTTTTGTCAACGACGGAGCCAAGAGCGACACCGGCAACTTCCAGGAACTGATGAGCGCCGACAGCGTTGTGGCAGTGACGGATCCTGTGTATCCCGTCTATGCAGACGCCAACATGATGGCCGGACGCCGCATCGTGAAACTACCCTGTCTGGCAGAACGCCAATTCGTCCCCGATCTTCCGGAAGAGCCCGTGGATGTCGTTTATCTCTGCTATCCCAATAACCCCACCGGCACCGTGCTTCACCGGGAGGACCTGAAGCGTTGGGTGGACTGGGCCAACGAACACGGAGCGCTCATCTTCTACGACGCTGCCTACGAGGCCTTCATCACACACCCCGACATCCCCTGCAGCATCTATGAAATCGACGGAGCCCGAAAGGTCGCCGTGGAGTTTCGCAGCTTCTCCAAAACGGCCGGATTCACCGGACTGCGTTGCGGCTACACGGTGGTGCCCCGGGACGTCACTGCCAAGACTGCGGCAGGAGACTCCGTGGCGCTTCATCCGCTGTGGAAACGCCGCCAGTCAACAAAATTCAACGGCACGAGTTATCTCAGCCAATGCGCCGCATTTGCCATCTACACCGAAGAGGGTCAGAAGCAAATACGGGAGACGGTGGGCTATTATCTGCAGAACGCCCGCCTGATGCGCATCACGCTGGAATGTCTGGGATTGACGGTTTACGGCGGAACGGACGCTCCCTATCTTTGGGTGGAGACGCCGGAGAAGATGCCCTCGTGGGCGTTCTTCGAAGAAATGCTCCGGGAGGCTCATGTGGTATGCACGCCCGGCGCCGGTTTCGGCGACTGCGGTGAGGGCTACGTGCGCCTGACGGCATTCGGAGAACGCAGTGCCACCGTTGAGGCCCTGCACCGGGTGGAAGAATGGTTAACGAACAAATAAACGACATTATCATACAGACAACTATGACACACAAAGGACTCTACAGAGCAGATATGGAGCATGACGCCTGCGGCGTGGGCATGGTGGTGAACATACACGGCGGCAAAAGCCACGAACTGGTGGATCAGGCCTTGCGCGTGCTAGAAAATATGGAGCACCGGGGGGCCGAGACACGCGACAAGACGGGCGACGGCGCCGGCATCATGCTGCAGATACCCCATGAATTCATCCTGTTGCAGGGCATTCCCGTCCCCGAAAAAGGACTTTACGGCACCGGCCTGGTGTTTCTGCCCAAAGAAGAAAAGGAGCAGCAGGAGATACTGTCGGTCATGATTGAAGAAATCGAGCGCGAAGGCATGCAACTAATGCATCTGCGCACAGTGCCCACCTGCCCGGAAGTTTTAGGAGAGGCCGCCCGAAAGGTGGAGCCTGCCATCAAACAAATCTTTGTGACGGGAGTGAGCGCAGAAAAAGCCGACGCACTCCCCCGCACGCTCTACACCATAAGGAAAAAGATTGAGCGACGCATCACGCACCCCGACTTTTATATCTGTTCGCTGTCCAACACGAATCTCATCTATAAAGGCATGTTGACCAGCGGACAACTGCGCCGTTATTTCCCCGATCTCTCCAGCCCCTATCTGACCAGCGGACTGGCGCTCGTCCACTCCCGCTTCTCGACCAACACCTTCCCCACGTGGTCTTTGGCCCAACCGTTCCGCCTGTTGGCCCACAACGGCGAGATCAACACCATTCGCGGCAACCGCGGATGGATGAAAGCCCGCGAAAGCGTGCTCAGCAGCGAGGCTCTGGGCGACATCAAAGAGATCTCGCCCATCGTGCAGGAGGACATGAGCGACTCGGCCAGCCTCGACAACGTCTTCGAGTTTCTGACCATGAGCGGCCTGTCACTGCCGCAGGCCATGGCCATACTTGTGCCCGAGAGTTTCAACGACAAGAACCCGATTTCGGAAGATTTGAAGGCATTCTATGAATACCATTCGATACTGATGGAGCCGTGGGACGGCCCCGCCGCCCTGCTGTTTTCGGACGGAAGATATGCCGGCGGCATGCTGGACCGAAACGGCTTGCGCCCCTCGCGCTATACCATCACCAAACAGGGCATCATGGTCGTGGCCTCGGAGGTCGGCGTCATGGACTTCGAACCGGGCGACGTCGTCTCTAAAGGACGTCTGCAGCCGGGAAAAATACTGCTCATAGACACACAGGAAGGCAAAATCTGGTACGACGGCGAAATCAAGGAACAACTGGCCAAAGCACATCCTTATCGCGAGTGGCTTAACGAGAACCGGGTGCAGCTGGAGAAACTGAAGAGCGGCCGGAAGGTGGAGAACTCGGTCGACAACTTCGAGCAAAAACTCGTCACCTTCGGCTACGGTCAGGAAGACATTGACAAGACGATTGTACCGATGGCCACCACCGGACAAGAGCCTGTCGCCGCCATGGGCAACGACACGCCGCTGGCCGTCGTGAGCGACCGTCCGCAGATCCTGTTCAACTATTTCCGTCAGCAATTTGCCCAGGTGACAAACCCGGCCATCGACCCCATCCGCGAAGAACTGGTGATGTCGCTCACCGAATACATCGGCGCTGTCGGGACGAACATCCTGACCCCCGACGCCTCCAACTGCAAGATGGTGCGCCTGCCGCAACCCGTCCTGACCAACACGCAACTGGACATACTTTGCAACATCCGCTATAAGGGATTCAAGACGCAGAAGCTTCCCATGCTCTTCGACATCGAAAGGGGGACGGAAGGATTGCAACAGGCGCTGGACAGCCTCTGTCACGAGGCCGAGCGCAGCGTGGACGAGGGTGTGAACTACATCATTCTCTCCGACCGCGACATTGACGGACAACATGCCGCCATTCCTTCGCTGCTGGCCGTCAGCGCCGTGCACCATTACCTGATTTCCGTAGGCAAACGCGTGCAGACGGCGCTGATCGTGGAGAGCGGAGAAATTCGCGAGACCATGCACGCCGCCTTGCTTTTGGGCTATGGAGCCAGCGCACTGTGCCCGTATATGACTTTCGCCATTCTCGACGATCTCGTCAAGCGCGGCAAGATTCAGGAAGACTATGCTACCGCCGAGGCGCACTACATCAAGGCTGTGGATAAAGGCTTGAAAAAGATTATGTCGAAGATGGGCATCTCGACCATCCGAAGCTATCGCGGCGCCAAAATCTTTGAGAGCATCGGACTCGGCGAGGACCTCCTTCGCCGCTACTTCGGCACAGAGGTGAGCACCGTCGGCGGCATCGGACTGAAAGAAATCGCACGCGATGCCATCCGTCTGCACCGGCAGGGCATTGAGGCCAATGACGCCATACTGCCCAACAACGGTCAATTCTCCTGGCGCAAGGACGGCATCAGACACGCCTGGAATCCGGAGACCATCGCGCAACTGCAACTGGCCACCCGCCTGGGCAGCTACAAGAAGTTCAAGGAATGGGCTACACTGGTAGATGAAAAAGATTCCCCAATTTTCATCCGTGACTTCTTCGGCTGGAGGAAGGCTGCGACTCCTACCCCAATTGACGAGGTGGAGCCTGTAGAATCCATTGTGAAGCACTTTGTGACCGGCGCCATGTCGTTCGGCGCACTCAGCATTGAGGCCCACGAAGCCTTGGCCCTGGCCATGAACAAACTGGGCACACGCTCCAACACGGGTGAGGGCGGCGAGGACAATGCCCGCTACCACTCGGAGGTGGACGGCGTCAGCCTTTCGAGCAAGACCAAGCAGATCGCCAGCGGCCGCTTCGGCGTGACGGCAGAATATCTGGTGAACGCCGAAGAGATACAAATCAAAGTGGCTCAGGGCGCCAAGCCCGGCGAGGGCGGACAACTGCCCGGCTTCAAGGTGAACGACATCATCGCCAAGACGCGCAATGCCATCCCCGGCATCTCGCTCATCTCGCCCCCGCCTCATCATGACATCTACTCCATCGAAGATTTGGCCCAACTCATCTTCGACCTGAAGAACATCAACCCGACGGCAGCCGTCAGCGTGAAACTCGTGGCCGAGAGCGGTGTGGGCACCATCGCCGCCGGTGTGGCAAAAGCGAAGGCCGACCTCATCGTCGTCAGCGGCGCCGAAGGCGGCACGGGCGCCAGCCCCGCCAGCTCGATGCGCTTTGCCGGCATATCGCCCGAGATCGGACTGGCCGAGACGCAGCAGACGCTGGTGATGAACGGCCTGCGCAATCAGGTGCGCCTGCAGACCGACGGCCAGTTGAAGACGGCTAAAGACGTGGTTATCATGGCGATGTTGGGCGCCGACGAGTTCTCGTTCGGCACGCTGCCGCTGATCGTGCTGGGTTGCGTGATGATGCGCAAATGCAACACCAACACCTGTCCGATGGGCGTCGCCACACAAAACCCGGAGTTGCGCAAACACTTTGAAGGAAGGGCCGAATATGTCGTCAACTTCTTCACCTTCCTGGCTCAGCAGGTACGCGAGTATCTCAGCGAAGTCGGCGTGCACAGCCTGAAAGAAATCATCGGCCACACGGAAATGATTGAAGTGGCCGTGCCCGAAGGCGCTGCTGCAGAAAAGTGGAGCACAATAGACTTTGACCGTCTGCTTCACAAACCCGCAACAGACAAAGCGCTCTTTTGGGATCGCAGCGCCTACACGAAGGTGACGGGCGTGAAAGACGAGGATATCATCAAAGCGGCTAAAAAAGCCATAGAAAAGCAGGAAGAGGTGACGCTTGAATACGCCATCAAGAATACCGATCGCGCCGTCACCACGATGCTCAGCGGCGCCATCGCCAAGCGATACGGCGAAGCGGGCTTGCCCGAAGACACCATCAACCTCAAGTTCAAGGGCTCGGCAGGCCAGTCGTTCGGCGCTTTTGCCGTGAAGGGTCTCAACATCAGGCTTGAGGGCGAATGCAACGACTACTTCGGCAAGGGACTCTCCGGCGGTCGCATCAGCATTCTCCCGCCATCCCGCTGCGACGAACATTTCCGTGCAGAGGACAATATCATCGCCGGCAACACCGGACTCTACGGCGCCACCTCCGGCGAACTGTATATCAACGGTAAGGTGGGCGAACGCTTCGGCGTCCGCAATTCCGGCGCCATAGCCGTCATCGAGGGCGCCGGCGACCACTGCTGCGAGTATATGACCGGCGGACGCGTTGTCGTGCTCGGCAAGACCGGCAGAAACTTCGCTGCCGGCATGTCGGGTGGTGTCGCCTACGTCTACGACCCCGACCACAGTTTTGACTACTTCTGCAACATGGATATGGTGGAACTCTCGCTGGTTGAAGACAGCGTTTCGCGCAAGGAACTTCACGAACTGGTTCGCCAACACTATCTGCACACCGGCTCCGCTCTGGCAGGTCGCATGCTCGACGACTGGCACCGCTATATTGAAGACTTCATCCAGGTGGTGCCCATCGAATACAAGCGCGTGCTCCACGAAGAGCAGATGGCACGCCTTCATGAGAAAATCGCCGATATCCAGCGCGACTATTAATGTTCAATGTTCAATGCTCAATGTTCAATAGATAAAATGGGAAACCCAAAAGCTTTTCTGGAAATACACCGTCAAGAGGCGGGATATCGTCCGATTCACGATAGGATACATGACTTCGGCGAAGTGGAGCAGACACTCAATGCCCGCGACCGCAAGCTGCAGGCCTCGCGCTGCATGGACTGCGGCGTGCCCTTCTGCCATTGGGCCTGCCCGTTGGGCAACAAAGCCCCCGAGTGGAACGATGCCTTGTATAAGGGCGACTGGGAACTGGCCTACAAGCTGTTGTCTGCCACCAATCCCTTCCCGGAGTTCACTGGCCGCATATGCCCCGCCCTGTGCGAAAAGGCCTGTGTGCTGAACCGCTTCAACCACGAACCGACGACAAACCGGGAAGATGAGTGCGCCATCATGGAGGCCGCCTTCCGCGAAGGCTACATCACCGTGCGCCATCCCGAGCGCAACGGACGCCGCGTGGCCGTCATCGGCGCCGGACCTGCCGGCCTGGCTGCCGCCGACGCGCTCAACATGAAGGGCTACAGCGTCACCGTGTTTGAGAAAAACGAGAACGCCGGCGGACTTCTTCGCTACGGCATCCCCAACTTCAAACTCAACAAGGCCGTCATCGACCGCCGTCTGCACCTCATGGAGCAGGAGGGCATTGTATTCCAATATAATTCTGAGTGTTCTGATTATTCTGAATATTCCGATTTCGATGCTATCGTTATCGCCACCGGTACACCGACGGCGCGCGATCTCATCATTCCGGGTCGCGAGCTTCGGGGCGTGCATCTGGCTCTCGAACTCCTCTCGCAACAAAACCGCGTGCTCGCCGGCATGGAGTTTTCTGCCGACGAACGCATCACGGCCAAAGACAAAGACGTGCTCGTCATCGGCGGTGGCGACACGGGCAGCGACTGCATCGGCACGGCCCACCGTCAGGGCTGTCGCAGCGTCACACAGATAGAGATTATGCCCCGTCCCGTGGAAGGCCCGGAAGATCCGCAGAACCCGTGGCCCAACTGGCCCCGCACCCTCAAGACTACATCCAGCCACGAAGAGGGATGCACCCGACGCTGGAATATCAACACGCTGGAGTTCTTGGGTGAAAAAGGCCGCCTGACCGGCGTGAAAGTGCAGGAAATAGACTGGAAACCGAATCCTGAAGGCGGTCGGCCCATCATGGTCGAGAAGGGCAAGCCGGAAATCATCAAGGCCGAACTTTGTCTGCTGGCCATGGGATTCCTGAAGCCCGAACATCCCCAATATCCCGAAAATGTCTTCATCTGCGGCGATGCCCTAAACGGCGCCTCACTCGTGGTGCGCGCCATGGCCAGCGGCAAGGCAGCAGCTGCCAAGGTGGACGAATTTTTGAAATAATAATAATACACAACCCTTAATCATCACAATTATGGCTAACGAACTCAGATTTCAAGTGGTAGGAGAGGCATTCAAGAAAAAGCCCCTCGAAGTGCAAAGTCCGGTCGAACGACCCTGCGAATATTTCGGCAAGAAGGTCTTCAACCGAGAAAAGATGTATAAATACCTGCCTAAGGACATCTACCAGAAGATGGTGGACGTCATCGACAACGGTGCCCGCCTCGACCGTGCCGTGGCCGACGGTGTAGCGGCCGGCATGATACAGTGGGCCCGCGAGAACGGTGTGACTCACTACACGCACTGGTTCCAGCCCCTCACCGAGGGCACGGCCGAGAAACACGATTCTTTCATTGAGCACGACGGCAAAGGCGGCATGATCGAGGACTTCTCCGGCAAACTGCTTGTGCAGCAGGAGCCCGACGCCTCCTCCTTCCCCTCGGGCGGCATCCGCTCCACCTTCGAGGCGCGCGGCTACTCGGCCTGGGATCCCACTTCGCCCGTGTTCATCATCGACGACACGCTGATCATTCCCACCGTGTTCATCTCCTACTCTGGCGAAGCTCTGGACTACAAGGCTCCGCTGTTGCGTGCGCTTCATGCCGTCAACGTGGCTGCTACGGAAGTTTGCCATTATTTCGACCCTGCCGTGAAGAAAGTGTGCAGCAACCTGGGTTGGGAGCAGGAGTATTTCCTCGTGGACGAAGGACTCTATGCCGTTCGCCCCGACCTGCTGCTCACCGGTCGCACCCTCATGGGTCACGACTCCGCCAAAAACCAGCAGATGGACGACCACTATTTCGGCGCCATTCCCGAGCGTGTGGCCGCCTTCATGCGCGAACTGGAAATTCAGGCTCTGGAGCTGGGTATTCCCGTGAAGACGCGTCACAACGAAGTGGCCCCCAACCAGTTTGAGTTGGCCCCCATCTTCGAAGAAACCAACCTGGCCGTGGACCACAACATGCTGCTCATGTCGGTGATGCGTCGCGTGGCCCGCAAACACGGCTTCCGCGTGCTGCTCCACGAGAAGCCCTTCGCCGGCATCAACGGCAGCGGCAAGCACAACAACTGGAGCCTGTCCACCGACACCGGCGTGCTGCTTCATGCGCCCGGCAAGACCGCCGAGCAAAACCTCCGCTTTGCCGTCTTCATCGTGGAAACCCTGATGGGCGTCTATCGTCACAACGGGCTGCTCAAGGCCAGCATCATGTCGGCCACCAACGCCCACCGTCTCGGCGCCAACGAGGCGCCCCCAGCCATCATCAGCAGCTTCCTCGGCAAGCAGCTCTCCGAACTGCTCGACCACATCGAGAAGGCCGACAAGGATAACCTCTTCACCATGGACGGCAAGCAGGGCATGAAGCTCGACATCCCCGAGATTCCCGAACTGCTCATCGACAACACCGACCGCAACCGCACCTCGCCCTTTGCCTTCACGGGCAACCGCTTCGAATTCCGTGCCGTGGGCTCCGAGGCCAACTGCGCCTCGGCCATGACAGCGCTCAACAGCGCCGTGGCCGAAGCTCTGGCCGACTTCAAGCAGCGTGTGGACGCCCGCATTCCCGACCTCGAAAAGCAGTTGTCGGGCACCGGCCACAGCGCCACCTACCATGCCATCATCGATGTGCTGCGCGAGGACATCAAGACCTGCAAGCCCATCCGCTTCGACGGCAACGGCTACAGCGACGAGTGGAAGGCAGAGGCCGCCCGCCGCGGGCTCGACACCGAAACCTCGTGCCCCGTCATCTTCGACCGCTATCTGGACGAAGAGAGCGTCCGCATGTTCGAGCGCCTCGGCGTGATGAGCCGCAAGGAGTTGGAGGCCCGCAACGAGGTGAAGTGGGAGACCTACACCAAAAAGATCCAGATTGAGGCCCGTGTACTCGGCGACCTCTCCATGAACCACATCATCCCCGTGGCTACCCACTATCAGAGTCAGCTGCTCAACAACGTGGAGAACATGCGCGACGTCTTCCCCAAGGACAAAGCCGAAAAGCTCAGTGCCCGCAACCTCAAGCTCATCGAGGAGATTGCACTGCGCACCGCCGAGATAGAGACGCAGGTGGAGGCCTTGGTCAATGCACGCAAGGTAGCCAACAAGATAGAGGGTGAGCGCGCCAAGGCTGTGGCCTACCACGACACCGTGGCTCCGATGCTGGACAGCATCCGCCGTCAGATCGACAAGCTCGAGCTGATTGTGGACGACCGCCTGTGGCCCCTGCCCAAGTATCGCGAACTGCTCTTCATCCGTTAAGCATAAAGACGGAAAAGATAATATGAGGGCTGCCAGAGCAATTTGGCAGCCCTTTTTTCTGTTTAAAATGAAAAATGAAGAGTTAAGCCAAATTCTCTAACCTCTAACCTTTAACCTTTAACCTTTATTTCGTAAATTTGCAGACGAAAAACATAATATTTCTCACCATGAAACACCTCTTTATCACCACAATGCTCGGCATCATAGGTCTCACGGCAACAGCACAGACCGCCTACAATCTGGAGAAAATGCAACGCGAGAAGCTGGGGCGCGGCGTCGTGGCCGTGCGCAGCGACGTGGGCCACGTGCTCGTCTCGTGGCGCTACCTCGAGAGCGACCCTGAAGGCGTCGAATTTGAAATTCTACGCAACGGCGAAGTTATCGGCCGGCGCAGCGCACGCGAGTCCACCACCTTCGTGGACGCCAACCCCGTGAGCCTAAGCGCCACCTACAGCGTGCGCCCCGCAGGAGGCAAGGCGCAGGGCAGCTGGACAGTGGCCCCCGGAGCGCCCATAGGCTATCTCTCCATCCCTCTCGACCAACCCGAGACGGAAGAGGGCTACGACGGCAGACCCGTGACCTACAACGCCAACGACGCCACGATGGCCGACCTCGACGGCGACGGCGAGATGGAGCTCATCCTGAAATGGGACCCCTCCAATTCGCGCGACAACTCGCAGAGCGGCGTGACCAATCAAACCTATATCGACGCCTACCGCCTGGACGGCAAGAAGGGTAAGAACGGGCAGAACCGCCTTTGGCGCATCGCCCTGGGCCGCAACATACGCAGCGGTGCCCACTACACCCAGATGATGGCCTACGACCTCGATGGCGACGGAAGAGCCGAGCTGGTGGTGAAGACCGCCGACGGCACCGTGGATGGCACGGGCAAGGTGATCGGCGACGCCAAAGCCGACTATCGCGTGGGGATGGGCGACAACGGCGAGACCCACTACAATGCCAACCGCTACCCCTCGGAGCGCTTCCGTCAGGACCAGAAGGGACGGCGCGGCGGCTTCATCAAGGGCGGTCCGGAATACCTCACCGTGTTTGAAGGCCGGACGGGCAAAGCCCTCGCTACCGTGGACTACGTGCCCGCTCAGGGCGAGCTCAGAGCCTGGGGCGACAACTATGCCAACCGCTCGGAGCGCTATCTGGCCTGCGTGGCCTATCTGGACGGCGTGCACCCCTCGGTGGTGATGTGTCGCGGATACTACACACGCAGTGTGCTGGCCGCATGGGACTGGGACGGCAAGAAGTTGAAGCAGCGTTGGGTATTTGACACCGCACAGCCCCAGTGGGCCGAATACGCCGGACAGGGCAACCACAACCTGCGCGTGGCCGACATCGACGGCGACGGACGCGACGAGATCACCTACGGTTCGATGTGCGTGGACGACGACGGCACAGGCTACTACAACACCCGCCTGGGTCACGGCGACGCCATGCACCTCTGTCCCATGCTGCCCCTCTCAGAGCACCTCTACCTGTGGGACGTGCACGAAGACAAATACTACAGCGAGCTGCGCGACGCCCAGACCGGACAGATTCTCTGGATGCTGCCCCACAACGATGACGTGGGGCGCGGACTGGCCGCCGATATCGATCCCGAGAACCCGGGATGGGAGATGTGGGCCTCGAACACCAAAGGCATACGCGACTATAAAGGCAACCTGCTGGATTCCGTGACGCGCGTCAGCATCAACTTCGCCCTCTGGTGGGACGGCGACCTCTGCCGCGAGCTGCTCGACCACGAGACGGTGAGCAAATACCAGCGGCCGGGGAAGGCACAGGCCACCGAAGGCAAAGCCGACCCCGAAGCCAAGTTGGAGCTGACCCTCAACCCCAACTCCGGCGTGCGCTGCGAGACGCTGCTCAAGATGGAAGGTTGTCAGTTCAACAACGGCACGAAGTCGAACCCCGCACTTTGCTGCGACATCCTGGGCGACTGGCGCGAAGAGGTGGTGACACGCACGGCGGACAACAAATTCCTGCGCATCTACATCACGCCGATGCCGACGCCCTACCGCTTCCACTGCTTCCTGCACGACCCCGTTTATCGCGCCTCGGTGACGGCGCAGAACGTCGCCTACAACCAGCCCACCGGCGTGGGATTCTACATCGGCGCAGAGCTTGAAGGCAGCGGACGGAAGTTCAGGGGATGGCAGTTTTCAAATTGAAAAATGAAAATTCATGAGGCAGGTAATATTCATTTTAGCGTGCGTCATCGCCGTGATGACGGCGGGGGCGCAGGAGCATTATGACACGAATCGCGGATTCCGACATCCGGGCGGACTCCACACACAGGACGACTTCGATCGCATCAAAGCCCTGCTGGCCGCCGGCGACGAAACGGTGACGGCAGCCCTCAACGTGCTGCGTACTGCCGCCTACGCCCAAGCTTCCGCCGCCACTTACCCCTCCGAAACTATCGTACGCGGGGGCGGCGTGGGAGAGAACTACATCAACGCCGCACGCGGCGCCGCCATCGCCTATCAGAACGCGCTGCGCTGGAAGATAGAAGGCAACAAAAGCTGCGCCAAACACGCCGTGGACGTGCTGATGGCGTGGGCTCGCACCACAAAAACCATCACCGGCAACTCCGACCAGTGTCTGGCACGCGGCCTCTACGGCTACGAGTTCGCCCAGGCCGCAGAGCTCATGCGCGACTACGAAGGATGGCCCCGGGAGGACTTCGAGGAATTCTGCCGCTGGATGCTCGACGTGTGGTATCCCGGCGCCATAGGCTTCCTGAGAAACAGAAACGGCACGTGGGAGAACGTCGGCAAATGGTGGCAGGCGCCCGGACACTACTGGAGCAACTGGGGCCTGTGCAACGCGCTGTGCGTCATCTCCATCGGCGTGCTCTGCGATGACGTGTTCATCTACAACCAGGGCCTCTCGTTCATCAAATACGACCAGGTGGGCACCTTTAAAGATCCGCGCACCGACGTACCCATCCTCACCGACGGCCTCACGGAATTTTGGGGCAACCTCGTCGTGACAACTACTGCCTGGGAGGGCGAGACTGGCGCGTACGGCAAAGTGGGTCAGACCAACGAGAGCGGACGCGACACCGGCCACGCCGCCATGGCGCTGGGACTCGCCGTGGACATCGCCCATCAGGGATGGAACCAGGGCGACGACCTCTTCTCGTGGATGGACCACCGCATCGCCGCCGGCATAGAATACGTGGCCGCACAGTGTCAGAATATCGAAAACCTGCCCTGGACCAACTACCACTACTACAGCAGCGGCTACTATTGGACCGACTCCCGCTCGTGGCTCATGACCGCTCCCGCTCTGGGGGCACAGCTGCGCCCCTATTGGGGCACCGTGATCGGCCACTACGAAGGAGTGAAGGGCGTCAGGATGCCCTACTCCGAAATGTGCGCCGAGGAGGTGGGTATTGACGGCGGTGGCGCCGGCGCCACCAGCGGCGGATACGACCATCTGGGCTACAGCGTGCTGATGAACTATCGCGACCACACGGCCACGCCCGAAGAGCGCCCCACGGAGCTCATGCCCGAAATCACGTACGGCGGCAAGACGTATCAGCGCAACGACGCCGGCGGCCTGGTGAACACCTATCAGACCACCGCGGAAGCCTCGCGCGCTCTGGCCAAAGGCACCGTCGTCACCATGAAGGCCAACCTGCCCTCGGGAGAGAGCGACACGGGGCTGTGGCAATGGAGCACCGGCGAGACCACACGCAGCATCGGCGTGGAGGCCAACCGTTCGCAAATCTACCGCGTCAGCTACACCAACGCCAACGGCGTCAAGAGCGAGCAATGCTTCTCCATCGCCGTACAGGGCGACTGCCGCGAAGCCAACGTCAAGCCCCACATCACCGTGGACGGCGTGACGAGCGACACGGCCAGCGCCACCGTGTTCTACGGCAAGAGTGTGACACTCTCGGTGACGGACGCGCAGGGCTACGGCAACTGCCTCTGGAGCACCGGTTCGAAGAACTTCAGCGTGACGCTGAGTTCGGTGACGGCTCCGCGCGACCTCGAATGCGAAGTGGTCAGCCAGGGCGGACAGCACACCACCCTCAAGTTTCACCTCGACGTGCGTGAGAGTCAGCAGCAGATCACCGTGGACGGCGTCACACTGGAAGACACCGCCTCCGTCACCGTGGGCCTCGGCAGCGACGTGAGTTTCACACTCTACGTGCCCCAGGCGCTGAGCGGCGGCACGGCCGTGTGGGAAGACGGCACGGAAGGCCTCACCTACACGATGGCCGCCATCGACGCCACGCAGGCGCACAGGCTGCGTTACACCGTGAAGGGTGAAACCAGGGAATACCCTTTCTCCGTCACGGTGCAGGAAACCGCACGCGAGCTCTCCGGCGCCTATGCCATACGTCACCGCGAGAGCGGCCTCCTGCTCACCTCGGGCACATCGCTCACCTTTGAGCCCCGTAAGATGATCGGCGAGACGCTCGACGCCTCGCAGCAGTGGACCGTCACTACCAGCGGCACCAACTACGCCATACAGAACAGCGAGGGGAAATACATCTCCGGCAGCGGCTCGCTGATTCAGCGCCGCAACAACCACAACATCACCTTCCTGGCCCCTTACAACTACGCCGCCCTCAACGCCGCCACCGGCACGAAGTTCTGGCAGATGACGGAAAACCGGGCGCTGCAGATCGGCCCCGATACCGAGCTGGAGGGCTATCCCTTCGAAATCATCACCGCGGAGGAAGCGACGGGAATAAAATCGGTTAATGGTTCAGGGTTCATGGTTAATGGTTCAATTGTCAATTGTCAATTATCAACTGTCAATTGCTATGACCTGAGCGGGCGCAAAGTGACAAAGCCCGCAAAGGGTCGTTTCTACATCGTGAACGGAGAAAAAGTCTTCATCCCATAGGAAATAATGGTCAATGGTCAATGTTCAATGAATAACCAAGTACACACTTTGAGCGCGAGTCAAACGGGCATCCGCAGCCTGCTCTTCATCGCCGGCAACATCGCCCTGCCCCACCTGTTTCATCTCATCCCGGGCGGCGGCATCGCCTTCCTGCCCATCTACTGGTTCACCCTCGTCGGCGCGATGGCCTGCGGACTGACGGTCGGGCTGACGGCCGCGCTGCTCTCTCCCCTGCTCGGATGGCTCATCTTCGGAGCTCCTGCTGCCGCTATGTTGCCAGACATGCTGCTCAAGGGCACGCTGCTCTCGCTGTGCGCCAGCTTCATCTGCCACCGGATCGGTCGCAACATCCCCGCCGCTGCGCTCTCCGTCGCCGCAGCTTGGATTCTGGCCGCCCTCGCAGAGTGGCCTCTGACGGGAGCGGCGTATGCCTTTCAGGACTTTGTCGGCGGATGGCCGGGGCTGCTGCTCATGAGCATCGTGGCCCCTTTGGCCGCCCGCAAAGCGTAAGCCTCTCTTTTTACTTGATTTTCAGCACGGGAAGCAGCGCGTTGGTATTTTCCGCAGGAAGCACCACACGGAGTCCGCGTGAGGTCTGAGTGAACTTCAGACGGCCGAAGCCCAGAAGCTCCACACTCTTGACGGGACGTGCGCGCCACACACTGCCTTTGGCCAGAGAGCGGATGCATACCTCGCGGCTGCCTTCGGGCCATGCCAAAAAAGCGGCATAGAGGATGTCGCCCTTGGTGGTGAAGCGCACCTCCTCGCTGCCGGCCTTGATGTAGTTGCCGTCGTTGAAGCCCTGGTCGTTGATCTTGATGTCCTGCCCGGCAATGGGACCTTCGCCGAATTTGCACCAGGGACGGGTGCCCACGATGGCCTCCTTGTGCACCTTCATCCAGGCACCGAACTCACGCAGGATGGCCAGCTCCTTCTCGTCGGGCGTGCCGTCGGCGCGCAGGGGCACCGAGAGCAGCATGTTGCCGTTTTTGGAGACGATGTCCATCAGCAGCTTGGCCACGGTGTGGGCGCTCTTGTACCAGCCCTTCTCGTAGAACTCGGTGTTGTAGTGCCAGTTGCCCAGACAGTTGCAGCACTGCCAGGGGCGCTCGATGATGGCGTTGGGTGCGCCGCGCTCCACGTCCCACACGAGGGCCTCCTTCTGCTCCTCGCTGAGAATCTTGCCGAAGACCACCTTTTCGCCCTCGTTGTAGAACTCGGAAGTGATCTCCAGACCCACGTTGCTGATGGGATAAAACGGCAGCACGGTGGCGTCGAAATAAAGCAGATCGGGCTTGTAGCGACGTATGGCGTCCATCGTGCGCAGCTTGAACTCGCGGACGAACTCCTCCGAGGGCTGCGAACAGTTTTCCCAGCCCCAGATGCGCCCCGTGTTGTTGCGCCAGGTGCGGTCGCTGAAGTCGTGCTGCTGACGGTAGAGGCGCTGCGGATCGAGCCCGCGCCACCACTTGTCCGTGCCGTCGGCGTTCTTCTTGTAGCCGTCCTCCTTCGTGAGCCATCCGTCGTATTTCACGCCGATTTTGTCGCCCTTCATGTCGAAACCGCGCGAGGGTTCATACCAGGTCCAGGCGTGGTCGGCATGGAAGGAGATGCCGAAGGGCAGTCCGTATTTCTTGGCCGCTTTCGACCAGCCCTCCAGGATGTCCTTCTTGGGGCCGATGTTGACGGAGTTCCACTCCTGATACTGCGAGTCCCAGAGGTCGAAGTTGTCGTGGTGGTTGCCCAGAGCGAAGAAATACTGCGCCCCCACCTCTTCTTTATAGAACTTCACCAGGGCGTCCGGGTCCCAGTTTTCGGCCTTCCACAGGGGCAAGATGTCCTTGAAGCCCACCTCCGAAGGATGGCCGTAGTGACTCCGGTGGAAATCCGACTGACGGGAGCCCTCCTCATAGAGGCCGCGCGCCATCCAGTCGCCCGAACCCTCCACACACTGCGGCCCCCAGTGGGCCCAGATGCCGAACTTGGCGTCGCGGAACCACTCCGGCACTTCATACGTGCGCAGACTCTCCCAGTTGGGCTCAAACGCCCCGAGGGGCATACACAGGCAGCACACGAGGGCTGCGAAGATCGTTTTCCTGATCATAACACTATAGATTTTAATATGTTTCCTGTAGCTTTGTCCTTCCCAGAAGCGGTCCCTTTGTGCTCCGCACGATACTGTCCGGGCGTCATCCCCGTGGCGCGCTTGAAGAACTTGGTGAGCGATGCCGGACAGGGGAAACGGAGCCGCTCGGCAATCTGCGCGGCGGTCTCGTCGCTGTAGGCCAGCCATACTTTCACGGCCTTCACGGCGGTCTCGTTAATCCAATCCATCACGGTGCGTCCGCTCATCTGCTTGACCAGCGTGCTGAGATAGTGAGGCGCGATGCAGAGCTTGTCGGCGTAGAAGGGGATGTTGCGCTCGCTCACGGCGTAGCGGCTCACCAGCGCGACGAAGCGCTGCAGCGTCTCCTGCTGACGGGTAAGGGGCTGCGGCGCCGGCGCCTGTCCGTAGCGTTGCACCGCACAGAGCAGCAGCGAGCGCACCAGCAGCGCGGCATTTTCGCGGGGGAAGGGCTCCTGCCGCACCAAGTCCCAGAGCAGGGAGAAGTGCTGCGCCACGAGCGCCGTGCAGGCCTCATCCATCGGCAGACGGATGAAGCTGGGAGGCTCCGCGTCCGCTCCCTCCGAGGCTTCCGTCCGGGGCACGGGGGGATCGTCCAGGAGGCTGTCGTAGCGGAAGGCGTCGAATTCGAAGTCGGCCGAACAGCCCTTCTTCTCCACCAGCGTGTCGCCGTAGAACACCACCAGATTGCCCGCCTCGAAACGGTGCTCCACCAGGTTGAAACTGTAGACGGCCCATCCCTGCTTCACCCACACCACACGCCGCTCCTGCAGAAGATAGGGCTGTGCGGGAAAGAGGAACTCGCGCCCGCGTATGTTGAAGCCGCGTATCATCCAGAAGGGGTCCGAGAGGAAGATCTCTCCGTGGCCCTTCCAGATCTCCGTGTTGCGGAAGAGCTCATAGGTGATGGTATCATTCAGCATCGATTTCAGGCTTTTTTCACCGCAAAACTACGAAATTCTTACAATATGGCAATAAAAAAGACTTTTCGGATAAC
>JAEEGH010001629.1_pt1 | contig 63636 bp, 48 predicted proteins | sample 9134181 | NCBI WGS metagenome assembly JAEEGH01 (sample SAMN16246544, study PRJNA631951) | gut metagenome | biome: gut microbiome; feature: rumen; material: DP-attached | host: Bos | place: Iran: Karaj | collected 2018-10
AACTGCGGTCAGGATACTGAAATTCTGCGCAGCTGATATGTGCGCCAAGTGAGGGGAAAAGCATCGGAACCAGGGGTTCGTGCATGTATTTTGAGGCCTGTGAGAGCAGCAATTTGATGCATTCTGTACCCTTTCCGAGGTTAGGCATCTCAGGTGCTTTGTTTTTTGTAATGTCGTATTTCGTTGATTATCTGCTTTTTAGATGAAAATTAATTGATGCTTTAATGTCAGTCCGAACAGTTGAACAGTTGAACAGTTCTTTTTTGAGGGGTGTGCTTTTCCTTATTATATATATAACTATTTATATATCAATAAGTTATATAATAATATAAGGAAGTACATACCCCTGTTTTTTTAATTGTTCAACTGTTCAACTGTTCATCTGTTCGGTTGTACTACTATTCAAGTTTTACCTTTTCACTCTTCCTCTACCAGGCCCTCCAGCGCCCAGAGCAGTTCGTTGTACACTCCGAGGGCGTAGCGGTAGAGGCGGGGGTTGCGCTTTGCCGTCCAGGGCAGCGCGTGCTTGATGGTTATTATCCTTGCCATAACCAATAGTTCTTTCCGGGAGTTCCTCCGTCTCACGCGAGGGTCCCTCCGCCCAACCGGGAAAGTGAGACAGCCTACGGTCCAACGCTTGGCATTTTTCCTACTAGTCTTACTAGTCTCACTAGTTCTACTAGTCCTTACTAGTGCTACTAGCCCTAACTAGTGCTTGCTAGCCGACGCTAGCTTCTTCTTTAGCTCTTCGTTCTCGGCTCTTAGCCGTTGGTTTTCGGCCTCCAGTTCGCGGAGGCGGCGGTCGATGCCTTCGCGGTAGCCCGTGCGGGCTGCATGCATGCGCTCCTTGATGCCGCCTTCCTCTATGAAGCGCTTCTCCAGATATTTCAGGTAGCCCTCAAACATCCTGTCGGTGATATGGCAAAGGGTGAGCGCCATATTGCAGAATTCTTCGGCAGCACATTTCGCGGCAATGTCCTTATAGGCATCCCAAGTATTGTTCGTGCGGCAGAAGTCCACCATTTTTCCGAAACGCGGGTGGTTCATGTCCCAGACGACAAGGCTGTTTCTTTTCAGATAGTCCTCATAGTCCTCACGAAGCTCCTGAAAGCTGGCCCTGCCCACGTTTACAAGGTTCACTTCCATCTGACTGCTTGTCAGGCCTTCCTCGCAACCCTCCACGATGTTCTGCTTGCCACAACGGGCAGCCATGTTCATCTGGTCCACACGGCGGTCGCCATATAGCGGCAGGAAACGCTTACAGAAAACATCAGTCAGAAGAACCAGCACCTCTGCCTTCTGGTAGACGTGCAGTTACTTGTAGTTTGCCACCTTCCCAAAGATGGTTTTCGTATCCTTTTCTTCGTTTTCCATAACATTGCGTTTCTGAGCTCGCAAATATACAAACTATTTCCGAAACTGCAAAATAATTATTCTCATTCTTGCTCATTTCTTTTAATTTCTTCGTTCCGATTTCTTTTGAAAATATAGCGAAAATTTCTTTCAAAATGTTTGGTGATTTCAGGATTTTTTTGTAACTTTGTATCGTCAATCATGAGAGACACAAAAGCGGGAGGCGGCCACCCGGAGTAGCTGGTCGCAACGAGTTTCTAATACCATAAAAAACATTACAAACCACTATGGCAAGAAATGAAATTACTTTTCTGGTGAACCTCCGCAAGAACGAGGTTACCGACTCGAAGTACTACGGAATGTATTACCCCGAGGCTGAGACTAAGGAACCGCTGTCGCTCAGGGGCTTTGCCCGCCACCTGGCAGAGCACGGCAAGTTGGCCACCTACGAGATGCTGGTGCTCGTGCTCCAGAACATCGTGAGCTGTATGAAGGAGCTGGTCACCCAGGGCCAGTCGGTGAAGCTCGACGGACTGGGCATCTTCTACCCCACCATCGAGGCCACCAAGGGTGGCGCAGAGAGCGTCGAGGACGCTGTCTCCAATCTGACGAACCTGATCGAGGGCGTGCACCTGCGCTTCATGCCCGAGGGTACTAAGGACGACAAGCTCACCTCGCGAGCCCTGAAGGACATGTGCGTGTTCGAGGCCCACGACCTGGTGAAGACCAAGTACAAGACCATCGATGGCAAGCGCAAGAGCTACCAGGAGCGCACGCCGCTGGCTACCTACGGCATCGCTACCGCCGAGGAGGACCAGCCGGAGCCTTAAGCCTACCAGTGAGTAGGACGAACAGGAGCCAAAAAAAAGAGCCACATCTGCGATGGATGTGGCCCTCTTTTTGTTTTGTTAGCTGTTAGAAGCAGAAAGCTAAACCTGCCTGGAATACAGGTCCTTCGGCTTCGTACTTGACGGTGTAGTCCCTATAGCCGTATGAGCCCAAACTATAAGAATAACTCTCTTCCTTCTCAGCATACTGATACTTAAGTTCAAGGTTCAGCTTCAGCTGAGGAGCGATGAAGAACTCGGCACCACCACCAAGGTTTGCACCAACCATAGTTATATTATCGACACCGTCGGGAAGTCCGTGAGTGGTTACAACGGTGATACCACCGACCGGATACAGGTTGATATTCTTTGCAACATTGAACACGTAATGGAGGTTGGCATTGAAATCCATGAAGCCTAAATCATCCTTTTTGGTCCAATAGTTGAAAGATAACTCACCACGTAACTGTCTCCAGAAATAGGCCTGGATCTTGGGGCCGAAGCCAAACGGGGAATAACTGTCCTTGTAGATACCTACACCAACATTACCACCAATTGCGAACTGCTGCTTCTGAGCAGAGGCTCCAATGCATGCGAGCATCAAAGCTGCGATTAACATTAATTTTTTCATAATTTGTTTGTTATTAGTTAATACTCCGCAAAGATAGACAATATTTTTGTAACTTCCAAGAAAAATCGTAAAAAAATGATAAAAAAACAAGGGAACGTGATTCTGCCCCCTTGATTTATTCTCTTGATTTTATTTCCTTATGACTGGAATGAGTCGCGCTCGCCGGGCTTGTAGGCCTTGTTGTTGTCGAGCTCGTAAATCTGCAGGTCGCTGAAATAGCCTGTGGTTTGCAACTCCTTCAGCTGCGACTTGGCTACATCCTCGGCGTTGAACTCCTTGGCGCTGGCCAGGTGGTTGGTAAACTCCAGTTTCTTCTTCTCGGTGTCCAGAACGGAGATCCATTCATCCTTCAGGCGGTCTCCAATAACAAATTTGCTCATAGTAGAATTGTTTTTAAGTAGATTGTTTTGATTTTGACGGTGCAAAGTTAAGCATAATCTCCTTTAGTTGTTCTACTTTTGGCAGAAAAAGTCATGCAAACGTTTGAGAATCACCACGTGGTTTACTGGGAGAGAAAGGGTGGCTTACAGTCCCAGTTCCTGCTTGAGGAACCGCGGGGTATAGCCTTTCTTGCTCTTGGCCACCTGCTCGGGAGTGCCGGTGGTAAGGATCTCGCCGCCTCTTCGTCCACCCTCAGGTCCCATGTCGATAATCCAGTCGGCCTGGCAGATGACATCGAGGTTGTGCTCGATAATGATGACGGTGTTGCCGCGGTCAACCAAACGGCGGAGCACTTGCATCAGGATGCGGATATCCTCGAAATGCAGGCCAGTGGTGGGCTCGTCGAGAATATAAAGGGTCTTGCCTGTGTCGCGCTTCGACAGTTCGGTAGCCAGTTTTACACGCTGGCTCTCTCCTCCGCTGAGGGTGGTAGAGGGCTGACCGAGCTTGATGTAGCCCAGACCAACGTCCTGGATGGTCTTGATCTTGCGCAGGATGTCGGGCACGTTCTCAAAGAACTCTACGGCCTGATTGATGGTCATGTCGAGCACATCGGCAATGCTCTTGCCCTTATAACGCACCTCAAGGGTCTCACGGTTGTAGCGTTTTCCGTGGCACTCCTCGCAAGGCACCTGAATGTCGGGCAGGAAGTTCATCTCGATGGTCTTATAGCCATTACCTCCACAGGTTTCGCAACGTCCACCCTTGACATTGAATGAGAAGCGTCCAGGCTTGTAGCCGCGTATCTTGGCCTCGGGCAGGTTGACGAAAAGTGTGCGGATGTCGGAGAACACTCCGGTATAGGTGGCTGGGTTGGAACGCGGAGTGCGTCCTAAGGGCGACTGGTCAACGTTCACCACCTTATCTATATATTGTAGTCCCTCGATGCTCTCGTAGGGCATGGGACGCTTCAGCGAATGGTAGAAGTGCTGTGAAAGGATGGGCTGCAGCGTCTCGTTGATGAGCGTTGACTTGCCGGAGCCAGAGACGCCGGTAACAAGGATGAGCTTGCCCAGGGGGAACTCCACGGTAACATTCTTGAGGTTGTTGCCGGTGCAGCCGCGAAGAAGAAGCCTACCCCCTTCCCCTCCTGAAGGGAGGGGGGATTGATTACTATTACCCACAGTATTATTGGCGGTAGGGGTCTCTAAACTCCCCTCCCTTGGGGAGGGGGTGGGGGTGGGCCTTAGATATTGTGCCGTCAGCGTATTGGCCTTCAGCATTTCCTTTGGCGTGCCTTGGAACACCACCTCGCCGCCTTTACGTCCTGCCCGTGGCCCAATGTCGACAATGTAGTCGGCAGCCAGCATCATGTCCTTGTCGTGCTCAACCACGATGACCGTATTGCCGATGTCGCGCAGGTCTTTCAGCGACTTGATGAGTCGTTCATTGTCGCGCTGGTGCAGTCCTATCGATGGCTCATCGAGGATATAGAGCACGTTCACCAGCTGGGAACCAATCTGCGTGGCCAGTCGGATGCGCTGGCTCTCACCTCCCGAGAGTGATGCTGACGGACGGTTCAGGGCCAGGTAGTCGAGTCCCACCTCCAGGAGAAAGTCCAGTCGGGTGCGTATCTCCTTGAGTATCTCGGTGGCTATCTGCCGCTGTTGGTTGTCAAGGTGCTCCTCTACATGGTTGAGCCATTCGCGCAGCTCGGAGATGTCCATCTCTGCCAGCTCTGCAATGTTTTTGTCCCAGATGCGATAGCTGAGTGCCTCGCGGTTCAGCCGCTGGCCGTTACACTCAGGGCATTTAGCCTCTGCCAGGAACTGGTCGGCCCATTTCTGACCGCTGGCAGAGTCGTCGTTTTCCATGACCTGCCGCAAGTACTTGATAATGCCATCGAAGGATACGAAGTAGTCGCTTGAGGTATGAACAAGTTCCTTGTCAATGCGAATGTTCTCCAACGATCCGTAGAGAATTTCCTGAAGGGCTTCCTCGGGAATGTCGGAGATGGGTGCCTTTAGCGACAGGTCATATTTCTTGAGAATGGCATCAATCTGCCAGAATATCATCTGGTTCTTGTACTTGCCTAAGGGGGCAATGCCGCCTTCGTGGATGCTCAGTTTGCGGTCGGGAATGACCTTCTTAAGGTCTATCTCGTTGATGTAGCCCAGTCCCTTGCAATGCGGACAAGCCCCTTGGGGAGAGTTGAACGAAAAGTTGTTAGGTGCTGGGTCGCTGTAACTTATGCCCGATGTAGGACACATTAAACGCTTGGAAAAGAACTTCGCCTCGTTGGTGTCCTTGTCGAGAATCATGATAAGGCCCTCGCCCTGCTTCATGGCCAGCGCCACCGATTTCTTTAGCCGCTCGTTGACCCCCTCTACGGCCCCTGATGAGGCTTCTTTAGTGTCCCCCTCGGGGGACGGAAGGGGGGTCGGCACTAACTTGTCGATGACCACCTCAATGTCGTGATTCTTGTATCGGTCTACTTTCATGCCACGGGTTATCTCCTGAAGCTCTCCGTCGATGCGAATGTGGAGATACCCTTTACGGCGCATGGCCTCAAAGAGTTCGCGGTAGTGGCCTTTGCGGCTACGAACCAACGGGGCAAGGATAAGGATTTTGCGTCCGGCATAGTCGTGCTCAATCATATCGACCACCTTCTCCTCGGTGTACTTCACCATAGGTTCGCCCGTCATATAACTGTAGGCCTGACCGGCCCGGGCATAGAGCAGTCGCATATAGTCGTAGATCTCTGTGGTGGTGCCTACTGTACTTCGGGGGTTGCGGTTGGTGGTCTTCTGTTCGATGCTGATAACAGGAGAGAGGCCGGTTATCTTGTCAACATCGGGCCGCTCCATGCCGCCAAGGAAGTTGCGGGCATAGGCAGAAAAGGTCTCAATATACCGGCGCTGACCCTCGGCAAAGATGGTGTCGAAGGCCAGGCTGGACTTGCCGCTGCCGCTGAGGCCTGTGATGACCGTGAGCGACTGTCGGGGAATGTCTACGTCAATGTTTTTAAGGTTGTGGACGCGTGCACCAAAGACTTGTATCTTTTCCATAGAACCTGCGTTATAGAAACTATGGTTGCGTATTTTGTGTCTGTCCTTCGGTATAGCCCCGTAGCAGGTTGATATCCTTTCGGATGTTGTATTCACGTCCGTCGGCTCCCTTGGCCTTTACCAATACAAAATATACACCCTCCTTCACGGGATGGCCTTTATAAGTGCCGTCCCATCCTTTCGAGACGTCAGTCCACTCAAAAAGCTTCTGTCCCCATCGGTTGAAGATGTAGGCATGGAACTCTACAATACTCCTATAGTGGTTGGGACTGTTGGGGTCGTTAACGCCTTTGGCACCATAGATGTCATTCGTATGGTCGTCGTTGGGTGAAAAGGCATTGGGAAATTCCAGCCTGCTCTCGCTGATGGTCACCTTGATGGTAGTCGAGTCAATGGGAATGTCGCAGTCTGTAAACCTGGCTTTCAAGGTCACGACGAAGGTTCCCGACTCCATGAAAGTGTATTGCGTATTCTCCTCATAGCGTACCGCAACGTCCTGTGTCGTTCCCTCCTTGCGGAAGTGCCATTCAAAGGTAGGGGTATGGTCGCCCATACCTTCCGGGTTGGCCCTGAAATCGACAGGTAAGGGCGCTTGTGATGTAAAGTCGGAGGTGGTTTCCACGCTGTTGTTGTTCTCGTCAATATAGGTTGCCGATGGCACGTTCTTCTGGGCTGCTACCGCCAGCGGTAACAGTAAAAGTGTGGAAAAAAAGATGGTCTTTATATTCATGTCTTTGCCTATTTTCGGTGCAAAGATACTAAATATTTCATAATTCTTTGCAGCAAAGCGAAATTAATTAGGGCGCGGAAGAAATAATTAAAGATTATTTTGTACTTTTGCAGCGATAAAACAGAAAAGAGACAGAAAATGAAACAGATATTCCGTTGTTTGCTGGTAGGCATCGTCATGGCCTTCGTAGCAAATACAGTTTATGGACAGACACAGAAATGGCGTGAAATACGCAAGGTGAAGAAGAAGGAAACCATCTTCGGTATTGCCCGCGAGTATGGGCTGACTATCCAGGAATTGATTGATGCCAACCCCGAGATGAATACCCCTGGCTATGAGCTGAAGAAAGACTCCTACATCAATATCCCCTTTTCCAAGGCTGCAGCAGCCGAGCAGTCATCGGCCGTTGTGCAGCAGCCTGCTCCGGTACAGGCTCCGGCAGAAGTAACCGATGTCAGGCAGCGTGCCATCCGTTTGGGAATCATGTTGCCATTGCATGATATTAATGGCGATGGACGTCGTATGGTGGAATACTATCGCGGAGTGCTGATGGCCTGCGACAGCCTGAAGAAACGGGGCATCTCCGTTGATGTCCATGCATGGAATACCCCCGATGACAAGGATATTGCCCCTGTGCTCCGCGACAAGGCAGCCAAGCAATGCGATATCATCATTGGTCCGCTATATTCCAAGCAAATGGCTCAGCTGTCAGAATTTGTCTCCCAGCATGATATCCGTCTGGTCATTCCTTTCTCCATTAATGCTCCGGAGTTGCTGACCAACCGTAATATCTTCCAGATTTATCAGTCGCCCAATAACTTCAATGAATCGGTGATTGAGCAGTTTCTTAAGCAGTTTCAGGGCTATCATCCTGTGTTTATTGACTGTAACGACACCACCAGCCAGAAAGGTATCTTCACCTTTGGCCTGCGTAGGAAGCTGGAAACCCTGGGCATTAAATACGGTTTGACCAACCTGAAGTCTTCGGAAGGCAATTTCGCCAAGTCGTTTAGTACGACCAAGCCCAATATGGTGATTCTCAATACAGGACGCTCGCCCGAGCTGAACGTGGCCATTGCCAAGCTGAATGGCCTGAGAACCTCTAAGCCCGGCCTTCAGATTTCTATGTTCGGATATACCGATTGGCTATTGTATACGAAGTATCAGTTAGACAACTTCTATAAGTATAATGTATACATCCCAGCTGCCTTCTATTATAATCCGCTGACGTCGAAGACCATGCGTATAGAGCAGAAATATCGCTGGAACTTCCATCAGGACATGATGAATGCTCAGCCCCGCTTTGCTATTACAGGTTTCGACCATGCGATGTATTTCCTGCAGGGGCTCCATCGCTACGGTAAGGATTTTGTAGGCGCTCCGGGCATGCTGGGGTATGACCCTGTTCAGACACCGTTGAAGTTTGAGCGCCTGGGAAATGGTGGATTGCGCAACCGCAGTTTGCTTTTTGTACACTATCTGCCAGAGCACCGTGTAGAGACCATTAGCTTTTAACGGGGTGAAGAATAGAGAATTGGAATGAGAGTAAACATGAGACTGAGATACGCAACCTGCAGAAAGGGAACAATGGCATTGCTTATTGTTCTTTGTTCATTATTCTTTAGCCCGGTACGTGCACAGATAGGAGAATACCGTAATGAGTTTGCTGTAGGTATCAACGGCGGTGTTTCCATGAGCAAGGTTGATTTCCTGCCCGAAGTGCCGCAGGACCAGCTGATGGGACCGACGTTGGGACTGACCATGCGCTATACCGTTGAGAAGTATTTCAAGAGCATCTGCGCCATAGTAGCCGAGGTGAACTATACGCAGATGGGCTGGCAGCAGCGAATATGGGATGTCAACGACCAGCCGGTCATTAACACTCGGACAAATCTGCCTGAGGAATATACCCGAAAGATTAACTACATCCAAGTTCCCATCTTTGCCCGTCTGGGGTGGGGGCGAGAGCGTCGGGGACTGCAAGCCTATTTCCAGGCAGGTCCGCAGTTGGGCTTTATGCTCAATGAGACTACCGAGGCTAACTATGACCTCAGCCAGGCTTACCTCATCAAACGAGTATCGCCGGTTTATCAACAGGAAACGATGCCTGTTGAAAACAAACTTGACTATGGTATTGCCGCAGGCTTGGGAGTGGAATTGTCGCTCAAGCATGTTGGTCACTTCCTGGTCGAGGGCCGTTATTACTACGGCTTGGGTAATATCTATGGCAACTCCAAGCGCGACTTCTTTGCCAAGTCGCCCTATCAGAACATCGTAGTCAAGGCTACCTATTTGTTCGATATTGTTAAGAGCAATAATCCTAAAATCAAATAATCTATGTTCGAAAACCAACCTAAAGGACTTTATGCGTTGGCATTGGCCAACACGGGCGAGCGCTTCGGTTACTACACCATGCTTGCTGTTTTTGCGTTATTCCTGCGTGCTAACTACGGACTCGATGCCGGATGGGCAGGAGAGATCTATAGTGACTTCCTGATGCTGGTCTATTTCCTGCCTATCGTAGGAGGATGGCTGGCCGATAAGTTCGGCTTTGGTCGCATGGTCACCATTGGTATCCTCATCATGTTTGCTGGCTACCTGCTGCTGTCGGTACCTCTGGGTGGCGACACCCTGGCACTTGTTGTCATGCTGGCTGCCCTGGTGCTCATCGGATTGGGAACAGGACTGTTCAAGGGTAACCTCCAGGTAATGGTGGGTGACCTCTACAACGACCCGAAGTATGCCGGGCAGCGTGATTCCGGCTTCTCTATCTTCTACATGGCCATCAACATTGGTGCGCTCTTTGCACCTACTGCTGCCGTGAAGATTATGGAGTGGGCACAACAGAATCTTGGTACGAGCGTCAACGATTCCTACCATTTTGCCTTTGCTGTTGCCTGTGCCTCGTTGATTCTCTCCATTGCCATCTACTATATCTTCCGCGGAACGTTCCGTCATGTGGAAGGTGGTACGAAGAAGGCTGGCGTACAGACAGAGGTAGAAGAGCTGCCCAAAGAAGAAACCAAGGCCCGCATCGTGGCACTCTGCCTGGTGTTTGCGGTGGTTATCTTCTTCTGGATGGCATTCCACCAGAACGGTCTGTCGCTGACCTATTTTGCCGATGAGTTCACTGCCAAGACCTCGACGGGTATCGAGAGCATGGCCTTTGATGTATGGAACCTTGTGCTGATAATCTTCATCGTCTATGCCACCTTCTCTTTGTTCCAGAGCAAGACACAGAAGGCAAAGCTTATCTCCGGTGCTGTCATCCTGGTAGCCATAGGCCTGCTCCTTTGGAAATACAATGTGCTGAGTGGCGAGGTAGCCGTGTCGGCTCCTATCTTCCAGCAGTTCAACCCCTTCTATGTGGTGGCTCTGACTCCTGTTTCGTTGGCTATCTTCGGTTCGCTGGCTGCCAAAGGCAAGGAACCCTCAGCTCCGCGAAAGATTGCCTACGGTATGGTGGTTGCTGGTCTGGCCTACTGTCTGATGGCTGTTGCTTCGTTCGGTTTACCAATGCCGCAGACTACAATTGGTCCTGATGGCGAATCTGTTGCCGTCCATGTAGCCGATGTATCTCCGCAGTTGCTGATATATACCTATCTTATTCTTACTTTCGCTGAGTTGCTGCTTTCGCCAATGGGTATTTCGTTTGTCTCGAAAGTGGCTCCCCCGAAGTACAAGGGCCTGATGATGGGTGGCTGGTTCGTGGCTACTGCCATTGGCAATAAGCTGGTAGGCGTTGGTGGCTATCTCTGGGGAAACATCCCCTTGTGGGCAGTATGGAGCGTATTCATCGCCCTCTGCATTATTTCAGCCGTCTTCATGTTCTCTATCATGAAGCGGTTGGAGAAGGTTTGTTGATTAGAAAAATGTTGTGCATTGAACATTAAGGCTGCGCTGTCGTTCTTCCCGTTTATAGTACTGATCATGCTCATTACGTGTTGTGTTGCTGTTTTCGGCAACGCAACACTTGATGGCGCTTCGCAGGTGTCGTTGCTGGTAGCCTCGGCAGTCAGCGTGCTGGTAGGCCACTTCTCGAAACGCCTGGAATGGGAGAATCTTGAGAAAGAGATTACTGACAAGATAGCCAGCTGTACACCTGCTATCATCATTCTTTTGTTGATTGGTGCCATCGGTGGCACGTGGATGGTGTCGGGTATTGTGCCCACGATGATCTACTACGGCATGCAGATTATCCGTCCTGAGGTGTTTCTCGTTAGCAGCAGCATTCTTTGTGCCCTCGTCAGTTTGATGATTGGTTCATCGTGGACTACTGTTGCTACGATTGGACTGGCCTTGATGGGTATCGGCAAGGCGCATGGCTTTGATGACGGATGGATAGCAGGCTCGATTATTACTGGTGCTTACTTTGGTGATAAGCTCTCGCCGTTGTCTGATACTACTGTGTTGGCATCGAGCGTTTCGGGCACACCGCTCTTTACCCATATCCGTTATATGCTCTATACCACGGTGCCCACGTTCTGCATTTCCTTGATGATCTTCCTGATAGCAGGTTTCACGATGAATGTATCTGGGCATGGTAATGTGGCAGAGTTTATGGAGGGGTTGCAGCATACATTTGTCATCTCGCCTTGGCTCCTGTTGGTTCCTGTGCTTACGGGGGTGATGATTGCCCGTCGATGGCCGTCGATGGTAGTGCTTTTCCTGGCCATCTTTCTGGCGGTGATTGTCGCTTTGTTGGTACAGTCGGAATTGGTGCATCAGATATCGGGCGAGGAAGGCCAAGGACTGCTTGCCCAGTACAAGGGCATGATGCAGGTGTGCTATGGCAGTACCGATATTGAAACAGGTATTCCCGTACTCAACGAATTGGTACATACCAGCGGTATGGCGGGTATGATGCCTACCATTTGGCTGATTATCTGTGCCCAGACCTTTGGTGGTGCGCTCACAGCGACAGGTCAGCTACAGGATTTGATGCGTATTGTTCTTCGCTTTGTGCGTGGAACAGCCTCGCTTGTTGCCTCTACGGTGGGTACTGCCCTGTTCTGTAACATTGCAATGGCTGACCAATATCTTTCCATCATGCTCTCCAGTTCGATGTTCAAGGACACGTTCCGTGAGCGGGGCTATGAGCCTCGATTGCTGAGCAGAAGCTGCGAGGACAGCGCTACGGTTACTTCCGTTCTGGTGCCTTGGAATACTTGTGGCCTTACGCAGAGCACAGTACTCGGAGTGGCCACGCTGACCTATCTGCCTTATTGCTTCTTCAACTATCTCTCACCGTTGATGAGTATCTTTATCGCCTCCATCGGCTGGAAAATCAAGCGTACATGCGATACGTAAATTGGATATTCTTTCTATCGTTTTTCATTCCTCATTCATTGTCGGCACAGTCGCTGACAATCGTTGAACTCAACTGTGAGAATCTCTTCGATTATCATGACGATGAGGGCAAGGACGATGCTGAGTACCTTCCTGAGGCCACGCGCCATTGGACGCGTAAGCGTTACTGGAAGAAAGTGAACAACATTGCTCAGGAGCTGCTGTCGTGTTCCGATAGGGGCATCCCCGACCTGATTGCCCTCTGTGAAGTGGAGAATGACACGGTGATGCGCGACCTTGCTAAGCGTTCGTTGCTTAGAAATGCTGGCTATGAATATGTCATGACCGACTCCCCAGACCTTAGAGGCATTGATGTTGCCTTGTTATACAGCCCAATGTCGTTTGCTCCCATCAATAGCTACAGCCTTCGGGTGCAGCCGGTCAAGGATATGAGGCCTACCCGCGACATCCTCTATGTCAACGGTCGCATTCTTTCTGGCGATACGCTCCACGTCTTTGTCGTTCACCTGCCCAGTCGCTATGGTGGCGAACATTACAGCCGCCCCTTTCGTCAAGCTGCTGTCAACCGTCTATGCCAGTCAATAGACTCTTTACAGGCTCTTTCGCCAGAAGCCATGATTCTCGTGGCTGGCGATTTCAACGAAGAATCAGGCACCCCTTTGCTGCAACTTCTCCAAAATTATCGGCTTCACAACCTGACTGGCGATGTTCAAGGTCAGAATAGTGTCCGCGGCACCTACCGCTATAAGGGGAAATGGGAGAGCATTGACCATATATTTGGTTCGCATCCTATATATAGTAAGGTTGATGCAGCCTATATCCATGCACCTGCATTCCTGCTGGAAGAAGAAAAGCAATACGGTGGCTATAAACCGCTTCGCACCTATAACGGTATGCGCTACCAGCCTGGTTTCAGTGATCATCTCCCCCTTGTCGTCAAATTCCAAATGTGAGGATATGAACAGAATAATTCTACTGATTTCGCTGATGGTCTTGTCTCTTTCCGAAGTAAAGGGACAGACGTTCTCCGTGGCTTCGCTGAATGTGGATGGCTTGCCACAGAAAATATTGAGAATCTCAATTAACGAAGACGGTCCTGCAGTTGCAGGCACGTTGCAGATTAGTCGCTATCTGGCACAGAAAGGATACGACGTCATTGGCGTGCAGGAAGATTTTGAGAACGACCATGAGTTACGTACCGCGCTGGCTGCCGATTATGATTGGGGCGAGTGGCAGGGGAGCATCCTCGACAATATCGGCTGGACTTCCTTCTGGGATCTCAAGGTCTATACCGACGGGTTGCGATTCTTCTGGCGTAAGAATCATTCGTTAACACAAGAGCAAGCCATTAGGTGGAACGATAGCTACGGGAGGTTCGATCATGCATCGGACGATTTGGCAGCCAAGGGTTTCCGCCGTGCAGAGATGACGTTAGCCGACGGATGCAGGTTAGTAGTTTACGATATGCATATGGATGCCAGCGATGATGCGGATGAACTGACAGGTGACGACAGGCCCGACAAGGAGGCTCGTTGGTCGCAGTGGCGGCAGTTGTGCAATGCGGTAATGAATCATCTGGACGACCGCCCTGTGATATTGATGGGCGATATGAACAGCTACTATACCCGCGACAGCATCCTCTCGCTCTTTGTTCAGCCGATAGAAAAGACGGGGCGCTATACGGTGCATGATGCCTGGGTAGAGCATGTTCGACAGGGAAACTATCCTGCTATTGGCGACGACCAACTGAGTCCCGACAAGTATGGCTACGTTGAAGGTGAGACACTCGACAAGATTCTCTATATCAATCCTGTTGATGGTGATAAACTGGCGTTGGAGGACTATCATGTGGAGACTGACTATACATGGGAGGACGGTCGTCCGTTTGGTGACCACTATCCCGTTGTGGCCGTCTTCCGTCGTGAGAAACCTACTGCCGTCTCTTCTTTAGAGAGTAGGCAGGATATAAAGTATTATGACCTGAACGGACGTGAGGTTATTCGTCCTCGTCCAGGTTTATTGATAATCCGTTATGCCGACGGTCATACAGAAAAAGTAGTTCTTAGGTGATTTCCGAGGTACTTTACTTGTAAGGATTGTTCACTTCGATTGCTGGATGTTCGGCAGCTGTAGGCCGTAATGCTTCTTACGGTCTACATAAAGCATGGCGAGTGCAACGAGGGCGGCACCAAGGGCGGTGCAGCCAAAGATAATCATGGAGGTAGTGTAGGTAGGGTCTTGTTCATTGGCCCGTCCTACGAACATAGGAATGATGGCGCGGCCGAAGTTCTGGATGAAGAAGATCATGGAATAGGCAGTGCCCAGACACTTCAGCGGAATAATCTTCGGCACGCAGGGCCAGAGAGCGGCGGGTGCCATAGAATAGCCGATGGAGAGCGTGACCATCAGCGCTATTGCTATCGCTGATGGAGTGAAGAGTGATGAGTGAAGAGTGTAGAATGTGCTGCTGCCATCGATGGGGAGGGAGAAGCCGAAGTGGACGGCAGACAGCAGGAGGGCGCCGGTGATGACGAGTGTCACACCACGTCCGAAGCGGTCGTAGATAAGTCCGAAGAGAGGTGTCAGCAGAATGGTGCCGAAGGGAGCAATGCTCGAGAATAGTCCAGCGATATCAGCATCCACACCATATTTCATGACCATCAAGCGGGTAGAGAACTTCAGGAAAGGCGATACTGCCGAATAGAACAGCACGCAGAACAGCGTAATGAGCCAGAAACCGGGTGAGCGGAGGGTGACGAGGATGTCGGAGAAATGGAATTCGTCGGAGGAATCGCTGGCCGGAACTTTCTGACTAGTTGAACTAGTTTGACTAGTTGAACTAGTACTACTAGTTATACTAGAACTACTAGAAAGGTCTAGTCGGCGGTCCATGACGCAGAAGACGAGGAATGCCAGCAAGCCAATGATGAGGAAGGCTAAGGCCACGAGCAATGGTGCTGAGAGCGTGAAGTGGCGGGCAATGGGGGCGGATATGCTGAGAGCAGCAGCCGTGCCGAAACGTGCCATCGCTAACTGAAGTCCCATCGCGAGGGCCAGTTCATGCCCCGTAAACCACCGTACCATTGCCTTCGAGACGGTGATACCCGTCATTTCGTAGCCTACACCGAAGATGGCAAAGCCAATGCTTGCCATCACAACCGATGGCGGCAAATGGATAGAGAAAAGAGTATGGTGAATAGAGTCGTCGAAGTTGGCCGTAACGGCAAGATACTTGATAAGTGTTCCAACCACCATCAGCGAGCAGGCTAACGTGCCGGTAAAGCGGATACCCATCTTGTCGAGGATGATGCCCGAGAAGAAGAGCATGAGCAGGAACACATTGATGAAGCTTCCGGCACCCGAGAAGAAACCATAGTCGGCAGGCGACCACCCCAAGCCTCCTTCAGAGCGCGGTGCCTCCAGCATCGTCTCCAATGGCGACATCACGTCGTTGACAAAATAGCCCATCATCATGGCCGTAGCCACGATGATGAGCACTGTCCAGCGTGCTGCTGGTGAGTCGTTGAGCCGTTTCAATTCTGATTTAGCCTTTAATGTTCGGCAGTTCCAGGCCAATGCCCTTCTTTTTGTCTACGACTTTCAGTACAAAGCCTAAGATAAGGGCGGCAACACCAAGGCTGGCGAGCATGACCAGCGGAGCAGTATAGTCAAACTGTGTGGGATCTGTGACACCAGGGTTGGTAGCATCGAGCACTTTACCAATAAGTAGCGGGAAGAGCCACAGTCCGATGTTCTGAATCCAGAAGATGAGGGCGTAAGCCGAACCGATGACCTTGGCATCAACAAGCTTGGGCACCGATGGCCATAGTGAAGCGGGAACCAGAGAGAAACTGGAACCGAGCACCAGAATGGTGACGTAGGCGATGATGATACCGCCAGCCGATCCTTTGAAAAGCGGAAGGATAAAGGCAAACGTCAGGTGACAGGCAATGAGCAACAGTGAGCCAAGTACAAGCATAGAGGCAGCCTTACCCTTGTGGTCAACATAGGAACCGAGAATCGGTGTGATGAGCACGGCCAACAGGGGGAATACGGCAAAGATACTTTCTGCCGACTGGCGCATATAGCCCATGTAGCAGTAGATGACGAGCGCCACGATGGAGGCCCCCAGAAGACCATACTTCATGCCAGCCTTCTTCTGGAAGTTGGAGGCAAAGCCGGCAGCGGCCACAATGAGCATGATAATATATTGTACGATGGTCACGTCGGGCTGTGCCCAGAAAGAATCAGCTGCGGGAGGGGTGAGCGTCAGGTTGCATTGCAACATGTTGACGGCATACTTCTGGAAGGGGAAGATGGCCGAATAATAAAGCACACAAAGCAGGGCGACAATCCAGAAACCGGCATCGCTGAGAATCTTGCCGATATCGCTAACCTTGAATGGGTCGTCCTTCTCTTCTGCCTCACCTGTCTGTGCGTCGAGCTTCTGGTCCATGACGAAATAGACGATAGTCATGATGAGGGCAATGCACATGAGCACCACACCGAAAGCCACCGAGCGGCTGACGCTTACTTGACCGCCGAGACGGGCGAAGAACGGTGAGAAAATCATACAAGTGGCAACGCCTAAGCGGGCAAGTGCCATCTCAGAGCCCATGGCCAATGCCATCTCACGACCTTTGAACCACTTAACGATTCCGCGGCTGACGGTGATACCTGCCATCTCACAGCCGCAGCCGAAGATCATGAAGCCGCAGGCGGCAAACTTAGCCGAGGCAGGCATTCCCTCATAGAAAGGTGAAACGCCCAGCTCCTCAAACAGGGGAATGTAATTCAGGTTCTCCGTAAACCACGTCTCCAGACCGCTGCCCATAAAGCCATCGCTTACGGCATACCACTTGATGATGGCACCAACGAGCATAACTGCTGCCGAGAGAACGGCCGTAAAACGGACACCCATCTTGTCGAGGATGATGCCAGCAAAGATGAGGAAGAAGGCAAAAACATTAAGGAACACCTCAGAGCCCTGCATCGTACCGAAGGCCGTAGAGTCCCATCCGCGGGTCTCCTGCATCAGGTCCTTGATAGGCGAGAGAATGTCCATGAAAATGTAGCTGCAGAACATGGCCAATGCCAATAGCAGCAGGGCAGTCCAGCGCATGGCGGCGCTGTCGCGTAGAGTCTTTTGAATTGCTTGTGACATTTTTTATTGTTTTTATTGAATGATATGTACGTCGCGTTGCGGGAAAGGAATCTCGATGCCGTTCTTTCCCAGAGTGTCGTAAACGCATTTCAGCACGTCGCTGATGACGTAGGACTTCTTGACGGCATCGGCCCATACAAAGAGCTTGAAGTCCACGCTTGAGTCGTTCATCTCTGATACGACACTCTTTACCTGCTTGTCGGGATCCATCCACTGGTGGTGCAGGTTGTTGACAGCCTCCTCTACCACCTGTGTCACCTGGCTCAGGTTTGAGCCGTAGGCTACGCCGAAAGGTATAATGGCCAGCACGTAGCCGTGGTTCTTGGTCAGGTTCTTGTAGTTCTTGGCAAACAGCTGCGAGTTCTGGAAGGTGATAACCTCGCCCTTGAGCGACTCCACCACCGTTGACGTGTAGCTGATGCTGGTAACCTTGCCTATGGTGCCGTCTACGTCAATCCAGTCGCCAACCTTGACACGGCCTGCCATAAGCGAGGCACCGTAGTAGATGTTCTCGATAATGTCCTTCGAGGCGAAACCGATACCGGTTGACAGTCCGCCAGAGATGGCTACCAGCCAGTAGATGCTGATGTTAAGGATGCTGAGCGAAATGAGCAGCCAGATGCCCCATACCAACACCTGTATGACGTTGCGCCCCATGACCTCGCGGCTCTGTGCTGTTGAGGGGTCTTGGAGGTGGTAGTGCATCCGCAGGAACTCAAGTATGGTGTTGCTGATATAGCGGAACAGGAACCAGAGGTTGATGACCATCGACAGCTTAGTTATGCTGATGCTCAGGTTGGGTATGTGGATGAACTCACGTCGGAACAACTGCATGCACAGGTCGCTGAGGTTGAACACATCTGCAGCCCAGTAGATGCTGACCATGACCGACAGCACACCCATGACAGGGAGTATCACTCTATAGAACAACTTATAGAACCAGCTCTTGGTAATAGGAGCCGTATCCAACCCGTGACGTTTGCCGTAAAGGCGTACATACTGGCTTGCACAAGTAATGGTCAGCACGCAGGTCAACTGCATGATCCACCAGATGAGCAACTGCACGCTCAATAGCGTGTAGCCCGTCCATGACAGCACTACCGAGGCGATGAACACCGTTAGTGACACGTAGGTGTAGAACAAGTCCGATCTCGGCACATTCTGTCCCTGACGTCGGATAACGTTCCACTGCCACAGCGAGCAGCACAGCAGTACGGGTGGGAAAATAAGGTTGACCAGCTCGTTGGGAATCAGTATGATGCGGAACGAGATGACGATGAAACCAATGACGACGAGTGGGGCGTAGATACGGAAGGCACTCTTAATCTGGTTGCCGTTTACACGCAGCAGCAGTGAGATAAGAATGACGCCCAGCAACCATGCATATTCTATGAGCAGGTCGCTGGCCATGATGAAGAAGTTCTGTTTCAGCATAGCCCGCAGCACGCCCATTATCAGCGCAAAAGTGATGGTGGTGGTAGCCATGATGATACATGCCCGCTTCTTCAGGAATTCCTCTGTACGCAGACGTCGGGGTAGCAGCAGGCGGAATACCAGCATATTGAGCACGATGGCTATGATTACGTAGACGGCTATCACACCGAACAGTCCGAAGATGACGCCGCTGTCCCATTGTGAGCCCCGGCTGCTGGACTTGTACTTGTCCTCAATCGTTTCCTTTGTCTCCTCCAACTTCAGCCGCAGGTTCTTCAGAATGGAGAAATAGTTCTGGCCACCATTCTTGAATATACTGGTTTGAATGTCGTTATAGCGCTGGTTGGCATAGTCGTTCAGGTATTTCAGCCGTTTTTCCGTCGTGTCGTAGTAGCGTATGTAGTCGGCCACCTGCTGGCGGTTCTCCGTCAGCGTGTTGCGTATGCTTGTAGCCAGGGTCAGACACACGCTGCGGTTCACCTTGGCACGGTCGCTGAGCATCTGCTGCGGCATTGACTTCAGACTACTTACCAAGCTGTCGTACTTGGCAATGTCGGTGTCGATGGTGGTCAGGAACTGCTGGAAGGGAATCTGCGAACGGCGGAACTCATGATACTGCTCCGTTGCCTGATGACAGGCGTAGGTCATGTCGAACACGTAGTTCTGCTTCTGCGAATAGAGCATCAGCGAGTTCTGGTTCGACTGCTTCATGGTTTCCATCAGCTGCCCGAAAATCATTTCGTTCTGCTGTTTACGTTCGTTCGATATGTCCGTCAGGTCATGGTGGTAGGCAGTCAGTTCGCTGCGTAGTATCTCCAGCGTCTGATCCAAGTCACGCTCTTTCAGTACAGCGTGAGCCTTCAGCAGCCCCACGGCCATAATGGTCATGATAACTAAAAATCTCCTCATATTAATGCCTGTTGTTCATTAGCAAGGCGCAAAGGTAGACAAATTTGCAAAAATATCAAAGCAAAATGCCGTTTTTTAATTCTTTTTGTTTACTTTTGCCCCCATGAAACTCATTGCCGACAGCGGAAGCACCAAGACCGACTGGGTGCTTATCGACGGAACAACCGTCGTCGCACGCTACCTTACACAGGGCATCAACCCCTTCCATCAGTCGGAAAACGATATCCTGACCATCCTCCGTCTGGAACTGTTGCCGCAGCTGCCATCAGACAGGCTGCAGGCAACTGACGATGCGCTTCAGATCTACTTCTATGGAAGCGGTGTGCGTCCTGAACTTGAGCCACTTATGCGTCGCTTGTTGACCGAGGTCTTCCCTCATTCTGAGGTTGTCAGTGCCCACGGCGACCTGTTGGGAGCCGCCCGTGCCGTCTGTGGCAATAGTCCTGGTGTAGCTGCCATTCTCGGCACGGGAGCCAATTCTGGCCTCTATGATGGAACGCGTATCGTGCAGAACACACCGCCCTTAGGCTATATATTAGGTGATGAAGGCAGCGGGGCGGTGTTAGGGGAACGATTCCTCAATGCCCTCTACAAAGGCTTTCTGCCAGCTACGTTATTGGAAGCGTTCGAACATGACCAACAGATGGACATGGCTACCGTCATTTCCCGCGTCTACCGTCAGCCCATGGCCAACCGATTCCTGGCCTCCCTGTCGCCATTTATCAGTAGTCATCTCGGTGTGCCTGAGGTCAGCCAATTGGTGGTCGACAATTTCCGTAGTTTCTTCCGTCGCAATGTCGTACAGTATCAGCGTCCTGAACTGCCTGTGGGGTTCGTGGGCAGCGTGGCCTATTACTATCAACGGCAGCTGCAGGAAGCGGCCGCCGTTGAAGGTTTTACTGTAGGAAGTATATTGAAGAGCCCTATCGAAGGATTAGTTCAATACCACTCCTCCTAACTTCTCCATCTATGCATTGTTGGCCTCGAAGATAGCCATACGCTCGTCCAACTGCGCATACTGATGATCTTCGATGAAAGAGGTACATACACGGAGGCCCTCCTGATGGCTGCCCGTGGTAACGAGGCAGATGGCTGAGACACCGTAGTACATTAGTTCCTGAGCCAGTTCTCCGCTGGTCATGTTCTTATAGCCGATAGTGAAGTAGAAACCGTCGGCCACAGGCTGGTCACCATCCTTGTCGTAGACAATATGGAAGCCGTGGCGGCAGAAAATCTCCTTCAGCTTGCGGGCGCGGTCGCCGTAGACCTTCACCTCGTCGCGGAAACGGTATTCGTCGTCGCAGGCAGCACGGAACATGGCGGCCAGGGCATACTGTGCCGAATGGCTCGTGCCGCTACTGAGGGCATAGAGCATACGGGTGGAGAATACCAAACCAAAGGGCAGTCCTTCGTAGCGGTTGGCCAGGTCATCGTAGTGGCGATGGAACAGCTTGTCGCTGATGCACACCACACCGATGCGCTCGCCGGCATAGCTGAACGCCTTCGAGCCCGAGATGAGCAGCATATAGTTATCTGTATAGCGGGCCACGGTGGGCTGGTAGGGCGGCTCAAAGGGCGTAGAGAGGTCCTGACGGAAATCCATGGCGAAGTAGGCCAGGTCCTCCATGATGATACAGTCATACTGCGTGGCCAGACGGCCGATAGTCTGGAGTTCCTCTTCCGTCAAACACACCCACGAGGGGTTGTTGGGGTTGGAGTAGACAATGGCGCAGATATTGCCATTCTTCAGGTAGCTTTCCAACTTCGGCCCGAGCTTCTCGCCACGGAAGTCGTAGACGTCGAACGTCTCGTACTTCACGCCCTGTACCTGCAGCTGCATCTTCTGCACGGGGAATCCGGGATCGATAAACAGCACGGTGTCCTTTTGCTTGTCAGCCTGCGAACAGGTAAGGAACGAGGCAAACGTGCCCTGCATGCTTCCGGTGACGGGTACGCAGCCCTCGGGCTGTATGTCCACGTTGATAAAAGCCTTGACGAAGCGCGAAGCCTGCTTCTTCAGTTCAGGGTAACCCTGGATGTCGGGGTAGGAGTGGGCGATGCCGTCCTGCAGCGCCTTGATCTGCGCATCGACGCCCACCTGTGCGGCAGGCAGTCCGGGGATGCCCATTTCCATCTTGATAAACTCCACACCGCTCTCTTTCTCGGCCATGGCGGCCACCTGCTTCACCTCGCGGATGGTGGCTTTGGCGAAGTCTTGAATGCCCATCTTGGCTATCAGGCCGTCGACAATCTCTTTCTTAATTGGGGTTGGTTTCATTTGCGGGATAACGGTTTACGTTATAACGTGATTGCGATTTAGAGGTTTATTTCTGAGCCTCGCGCCCCAAGGCCAGCGCTTTGATGTTGGCTTCGACAATGGCCTCGCCCTTGCGACCGAAGACGCGGCGGATGGCATCCTCCAGCTTGTGGTACTCAATGCCGAGCGCCTTCTGGGCAGCACCGAGCAGGATGACGTTGGCCGAGCGGGGCACGCCGTTGTCCTTGGCCATCTGCTCAATGTCAATCTTGATAACGTTGGGCAGCTTGTCGAGGTCGGCGTTGATGACGTCCATGTCGGGATAGTTGGGAATGTTCTTGAACGGTGTTGCTGAGGTGATGATCCAACCCTCCTTCGAGAGGAAGGGCAGGTAGCGCAGGGCTTCCATCGGTTCCATTGAGATGATGACGTCGGCACCGCCCTTGGCGATGAGGTCGCTGTAGATGGGTTCGCTCGATATGCGGAGGTTCGACTGCACGTCGCCGCCGCGCTGGCTCATGCCGTGTACCTCGGCCTGCTTAATAAAAAGGTTCTCGTTCATGGCGGCTTCGCCGATAATCGTTGCTATCGAGAGGATTCCCTGTCCTCCTACGCCGCAAAGTATAATATCTGTTTTCATTGTTTTTTCGTTATGACGTTATGTCGTTATGACGTTATTACGAATTGGCTGCCGCCTTTTTCTGCTTTAAATGTCTCTGTAAGGTCTGCATGCACTCACGGCGTGGGATGATGACGCTGGTGCCCTTGTAGTTGATTTCGTCGCGGATGATCTGCGTAATCTCCGGCATGTTCTTCGGCAGGGGAACGACGACCTTCAGGTGCTCGTCGCTGAGCCCCAGGCCACGACAGATGGCCTCGAACTTATTGGTGCCGGCCGAGTCCTGTCCGCCCGTCATGCCCGTCGTCAGGTTGTCGGAGATGATGACGGTGATGTTGGCGTTCTCGTTGATGGCGTCGAGCAGGCCGGTCATGCCGCTGTGGGTGAAGGTAGAGTCGCCGATGATGGCAACGGCAGGCCACTGACCGGCATCGGCAGCACCCTTGGCCATCGTAATCGAGGCGCCCATGTCGACGCAGGAGTGGATGGCGCGGAACGGGGGCAGGAAGCCCAGCGTGTAGCAGCCGATGTCGCCGAAGACGCGCGGATTGTCGTACTCCTTCAGCACTTCGTTCAGGGCAGCGTAGACATCGCGGTGGCCACAGCCCTGACAGAGTGCGGGGGGACGGGGAGCCACGTCGGCACAGGGGTCGAAGCATTGGCCAATCTCCATGCCGAGGGCCTTCTTCACGAAGTCGGGGTTCAGCTCGCCTGTGCGGGGCAGCGTGCCGTCGAGTTTGCCGTGAACGGTCTTCAGGTCGTAGACGCCGCGGACGATGTCCTCGATGAAGGGCTGGCCCTCCTCGACGATGAGCACCTGCTCGCACTCGTCCATCAGGCGGCGCACCAGCTGCTTCGGCAGCGGGTACTGCGAAATCTTCAGGATGGAGTAGGGGCATCCGTCGGGGAAGCACTCCATGACGTAGTTGTAGCCGATGCCGCTGCAGAGGATGCCGAGCGACTTGTCGGTGCCTTCCTTATATATATTATAAGGTGAAGTGGCGGCGTCCTGCTCCAGCTGTGCCTGCTGGGCGGTGACGATGTCGTTGCGCTTCTTGGCGTTGGCGGGAAGCAGCACCCAGTTGGCGGCCACGGCGTTGTAGTTCAGGTCGTTTTGCTGACGTGGCACGTCAGCACACTCAACGACGGCGCGGCTGTGGGCCATGCGTGTGGTGACGCGCATCAGCACCGGCAGGCAGATGCGCTCGGAGTATTCGAAGGCAGCGGCCATCATGTTGTAGGCCTCCTGCTGGTTCGACGGCTCGAACGTGGGGATGAGTGCGAACTTGCCGTAGAAGCGCGAGTCCTGCTCGTCCTGCGAGGAGTGCATCGACGGGTCGTCGGCAACGAGTACCACGACGCCGCCGTTGACGCCCGTCATGCCGCTGTTCACAAACGGGTCGGCGCAGACGTTCAGTCCGACGTGCTTCATGCAGACCATTGAGCGCTTGCCCATGAACGACATGCCGAGGGCAGCCTCCATGGCCGTTTTCTCGTTAGTACTCCAGCGGCAGTGTACGCCGCGCTCCTTGGCCAGGGCATTGCCCTGGATAAACTCTGTAATTTCGGTGGACGGCGTTCCAGGGTATGCATACACGCCCGAAAGTCCGGCGTGCAGCGCTCCCAACGCTATGGCTTCGTCGCCCAATAAAAGTTTCTTTGTCATAGAAAAAAAAAGGCCCACTCCCAGCCCCTCCCCAAGGGAGGGGTGTTTGGTTACATCATCAGGGTGTTGGTGGCCATTTGTTATTTAATTAATGATTATTCTTTTGTTAATTGGTACCTCTGTTAATTGGTACCTCTGTTAATTAGTACCTCTGTTAATTAGTACCTCAATTGTCCTTTTCGAGGCCTATCCTGTATCTAAACACCCCTCCCTTGGGGAGGGGCTGGGGGTGGGCCTCTTCGCTCGGGGCTGGGGGTGGGCCCTTTACTGAATCTCCCAACCGATGGCTGAGGCTCCGAGGACGGCGGCACTTGCACCGTCGAGACCGCTGACCAGGAACTGTGCCTTGCCGCGGAATATCTTCATGACGTGAGCGTCGTAGGCCTCGCGGATGGGTTTCATAATCAGCTCGCCAGCCTTCACCATACCGCCGAAGAAGATGAATGCCTCAGGCGACGAGAAGGCTGCGAAGTCGGCGCAGGCCTCGCCCAACATCTTGCCCGTGAACTGGTAGATTTCGTTGGCCAGTTCGTCGCCCTTGCCAGCAGCAATAGAGACGTCGAGCGAAGTGATGTCCTCGGGCTTCATGTCGCGGAGGATGGACGGACGATCGGTCTTCTCCAGCAGCTCGCGGGCCGTGCGGGCCACACCCGTTGCCGAGCAATAAGCCTCCAGACAGCCGGTACGTCCGCAACCGCAGCTGCGTCCCTCGGCACCGCGCACCATCGTCACGTGGCCCAGCTCACCGGCAAAGCCGTCGTGGCCATAGAGCAACTGTCCGTTCACCACGATGCCCGAGCCTACGCCCGTACCCAAGGTGATGACGATGAAGTTCTTCATGCCACGGGCCACGCCGTAGACCATCTCGCCCACGGCAGCAGCATTGGCGTCGTTGGTCATTGCTACGGGAATGCCGTTCAGTCGCTTGCTGAACATCTCGGCCAGGGGCACCACGCCATTGTGAGCCCAGGGCAGGTTAGGCGCAAACTCTATCGTACCTTTATAGTAGTTGGCGTTGGGCGCACCGATGCCCATGGCCTTGATCTTCTCGATGCCACCCACCTGCTCGATGATGACCATCAGGGCCTCCACACAGGCGTCGACGTAAGCCTCGGCCGTCTCGTAGCCACCAGTCTTGATGGCTGTCGTAGCCTTGATGTCGCCGCGGGCGTCAACGATTCCAAACACGGAGTTCGTACCTCCCAAATCCAAGCCGATAACATACGGCTTAATTCCTTGCTGTTCAATCATAATAGTCTTATGTTTTTTATTGGTTACGCATTCTGGACGGCAAAGGTACGAAAAAAAACTCAAACCCCTTGCGATTTCATGTTTTTTTTCAACCTATGCGGGCAATTTATGATAACAGCACTATTGGTTTCTTCAGGGTATGTTCCTGATTTGGGGGCATTCTACTGGGGCTTTTGTAAGGGGAAAGAAGGAATAACGTTTGGGTATTGCAGGGATAAGGTGCCGTTAAAGTACGTTTTGCGTACGCCCAAAAGCCCTTTCGCGTTAGCGCAAAATGCCTTTCGCGTTAGCGCAAAATTCACGAACAGTTTTTCTGATGGCCGAGATTGGTGCTGTCTTTATGTAAAAAGGTGTGGACGGCAGCTTGTCCTTACGTCTCGGTATATATGTACTCGTGCCTGTCCATCGTCTTCAGCAGCTTGGGATTGTCGCCCATCGTCCATTTGTCGAGTTGCTTACGGGCTGAGTAGTAGGTCAGGTGGGCGTGATAGGCAAAGGCTTTGGCGGTGGTGTAGCCCTTTTTGCCGATACTCTTCTGCAGCGCTTCCTCCAGGTGCTCTTCGTCAGCCATCAGTTCCTGCGTGTTCGGGTTGTCCACGCGTTGGAAACCGTTGAAGAGCCATTGCTCCAGCGGTTCGTTCCACGATTTGCCGGGATTGTAGTCCACGCCATCGATGTGGACATCGCTGTCCTTCACTTCGTCAGCATCGGTAAAGGTGCCGTTGAGGCTCAGTCGGGGGCCGAACGAGCCGATAGGCGTCTCTATGCGGTAGCCCTCGGCAATCTTTTCTGCAGCAGCACGTAGGAACACGTCAAAGGCCCGTGTCAGCTCTCCGTAGCGCATTCCATAGTTCTTGCTGCAGAAGTCGTCCATGAACTTCATGCTCAGTTTCAAACCTCTGGCTGGTCTTACGTAGACAATGTGTTGTCCGTCCTTTCCCTTGGCGGGTGTGGGGTGTACTTCAAATGGTAATCCGCTTTTCTTTTGGGGCATTGTTTTCTATGTATTGATTTTGACTGCAAATTTACGAAATTCTTTTTGAAACGCGTTGCCGTTTCGTTATTTTTTTGTACCTTTGCACTCGCAATGCCATTTCACATGCCAATCAACATCCTGGACTTCATCTTCAAGGGCATGCTCATTGGGATGATAGCATCGGCGCCAATGGGGCCGGTGGGTATCCTTTGTGTGCAGCGCACGCTGAACAAAGGGCGCTGGTATGGCTTTGCTACGGGCATTGGAGCCGCTATCAGCGATATCCTCTATGCAGGATTTGCGGGTTTCGGTATGTCGTTCGTCATGGACTTGATCAATAACGACCAGAACCGCTTCTACCTGCAGATAGTGGGTAGTCTGATGCTGCTGGGATTCGGATTCTATACCTACCGTTCCGACCCCACGAAGAAGATGCACCAGTCGGGGCAGCAGAAGGGCACGTTGTGGTATAACACGTGGACGGCCTTTCTGGTCACGTTCTCTAATCCGCTGATTATCTTCCTCTTCCTGGCCATGTATGCGCAGTTTGCCTTCGTGCTGCCCGACCATCCGTTTGAGATGCTCGTTGGCTTTGCCAGCATTGTGGGCGGCGCGCTGCTTTGGTGGTGGGGCCTGACGTGGCTGGTGGATAAGATACGTATGAAGTTCGACACCAACGGCATCCGCATCATTAATCAGGTGATTGGCGTGGCGGTGATTATCGGCTCGGTCATCATGCTGCTGGGAACAACGACGAACTTGATAAGGTGGTAGGGTTGAAAACATATAAGGTTAAAAGGTTGAAATGTTTATAGCACAGGAATTAAGAAAGAGGAATATTGCAGAGTATCTGCTCTATATGTGGCAGGTGGAGGACACGATTCGTGCCTTCGGGTGCTCGTTGAGCCGTATCCGCCGCGAATACATCGACCGTTTCGACTACAGCGACGAGCAGAAAGAGGAAGAGGTCGACTGGTTTGGCAACCTCATTACGATGATGAACCAGGAGGGATGTCGCGAGCAGGGGCACCTACAAATAAATAAGGTGACGCTGCAGATACTCATCGAATTGCATAACCAGCTGCTGGAGTCGCCAAAGTTTCCTTTCTACAACACGGCCTACTACAAGGTGCTGCCGTTTATCGTCGAGCTGCGCAATAAGGGCTCAAAGGAGGAGAACGAGATAGAAACCTGCTTCAATTCGCTCTACGGCGTGATGATGCTGCGCCTGCAGAAGAAGGAGATTACACCCAGCACAGAGCATGCCATCAAGGAGATTTCCACCTTTATCGGTATGCTGAGCGACTACTATAAGAAGGATAAGGAAGAAGGACTGAAGTTTGAATAAAAAAGATGAATATACTGATTACGGGCTGTAACGGCCAATTGGGAAACGAAATGCAGTTGCTGGAGATGGAGAATCCCCAGCATACCTATTTTAATACGGACGTAGCGGAATTGGATATCACCGACCGCAAAGCTATTACTGCCTTCGTGGAGCAAAACCAGATTGACGGCATCGTGAACTGTGCGGCCTATACCGCCGTCGACAAGGCCGAGGACAACGAGGAACTGTGCAACCTGCTGAACCATGTGGCACCCGGATACCTGGCTGAGGCCATTGAGGCTCGCGGCGGCTGGCTGATACAGATTTCCACCGACTACGTGTTCGACGGCACGAACCACACACCCTATGTCGAGACAGATTCCGTCTGTCCCAATAGCGTCTACGGACGTACGAAGCTGGCGGGTGAGCAGGCTGCCCAGCAGGCGTGTAGCCGCACGATGATTATCCGCACGGCGTGGCTCTACTCGACCTTCGGCAACAACTTCGTGAAGACGATGATCCGACTGGGCAATGATAAGCCTGAGTTAGGCGTTATCTTCGACCAAATAGGCACGCCGACCTACGCCCGCGACTTGGCTGTCTGCATCATGACGGCAATTAATAAAGGCGTGAATCCTGGAGTGTATCACTTTAGTAATGAGGGTGTTATCTCGTGGTATGACTTTACAAAAGCTATCCACCGCATAGCAGGCATCACCACCTGCCACGTGCGTCCGTTGCACACCTCGGAGTATCCTACGCCTGCCGCCCGTCCGCACTATTCGGTGCTCGACAAGACGAAGATCAAGCAGACGTACGGCATCGAGATTCCCTATTGGGAAGAATCGCTGAAAGAATGTATTGAGTTATTATGCGTGAAGTTCCGAGCTTGCTCGCCTGAACACCTATAATAGAAAAAGATGCGTGAAGAAATAGAAAGAAGAAGAACATTTGCGATTATATCGCACCCCGATGCCGGTAAGACCACGCTGACCGAGAAGTTCCTGCTTTTCGGCGGACAGATACAGGTGGCCGGTGCAGTAAAGAACAATAAGATCAAGAAGACGGCAACGTCGGACTGGATGGATATCGAGAAACAACGTGGTATCTCGGTCAGTACGTCGGTCATGGAGTTTGACTATATGACCCCCGCCAAACCTCCCCGAGGGGAGGCTTCAGGAACTTCCCCCCTCGGGGGGACTGAGGAGGGGTTGCTCTACAAGGTCAACATCCTCGACACCCCTGGTCACCAGGACTTTGCTGAGGATACGTTCCGCACGCTGACAGCTGTAGACTCGGCCATCATCGTGGTCGATGGTGCCAAGGGTGTGGAGACCCAGACACGCAAGCTGATGACCGTCTGTCGCATGAGGAAGACGCCCGTCATCATCTTTATCAACAAGATGGACCGCGAGGGCCGTGACCCCTTCGACCTGCTCGACGAGCTGGAACAGGAACTGGAAATCAAGGTGCGCCCGCTGTCGTGGCCCATCAACCAGGGCGCGAAGTTCAAAGGCGTGTATAACATCTACGAGAACAAGCTCGACCTCTTTACGCCTGACAAGCAGCGCGTTACCGAAAAAGTGGAAGTGGAGCTCGATTCCTCCGAGCTCGATCAGCGCGTTGGGGATGCTGATGCCAACAAGCTGCGCGAGGACTTGGAGCTCATCGACGGTGTCTATCCTGAGTTTGATGTCGAGACCTACCGCTCGGCTGAGGTGGCACCGGTGTTCTTTGGCTCTGCCTTGAACAACTTTGGCGTGCAGGAGCTGCTGAACTGCTTCGTGGAGATTGCCCCCAGTCCCCGTCCGACCAAGGCCGAGGAGCGCGAGGTGCAGCCTGAGGAGCAGAAGTTTACGGGCTTTATCTTTAAGATTACCGCCAACATCGACCCCAACCACCGCTCGTGTATCGCCTTCTGCAAGGTGTGCAGCGGAAAGTTCCAGCGCAACGTGCCCTATCTGCATGTGCGGCAGGGCAAGACCATGCGCTTTACCTCGCCTACGCAGTTCATGGCGCAGCGCAAGTCGACTATCGACGAGGCGTGGCCGGGTGATATCGTGGGACTGCCCGATACGGGTGGCATTTTCAAGATTGGCGACACGCTGACTGAAGGTGAGCTGCTGCACTTCCGCGGACTGCCGTCGTTCTCGCCCGAGCTCTTTAAGTATATCGAAAACGACGACCCGATGAAGGCCAAGCAGCTGCAGAAGGGCATCGACCAGCTGATGGACGAGGGCGTGGCACAGCTGTTTGTCAACCAGTTCAATGGCCGCAAGATTATCGGCACCGTGGGACAGCTGCAGTTTGAGGTTATCCAGTATCGTTTGGAGAACGAGTACAATGCCAAGTGCCGCTGGGAGCCTGTTCACCTGTACAAGGCCTGCTGGATATCGAGCGATAACGACGCTGAGCTTGAAGCCTTCAAGAAGCGCAAGTATCAGTATATGGCCAAGGACAAGGAGGGACGCGACGTGTTCCTTGCCGATTCCGGCTACGTGCTGAGCATGGCGCAGCAGGACTTCGAACACATACAGTTCCACTTTACGTCGGAGTTTTAAATATCGGATAAAACGGAATTTCAATGAAACGAGAAGAAGATATACGGAATGCTGTTGAGACGATGCGCAAGGGTGGGGTGATACTCTATCCGACGGACACCGTCTGGGGCATTGGCTGCGATGCCACCAACGTCGAAGCCGTGAAGAAGGTCTATGCTATCAAGCAGCGTGACGATTCGAAGGCACTCATCTGTCTGGTCGACAGCGATGCCCGTATGCAGCGCTATGTACGTGACGTGCCCGATGTGGCGTGGCAGCTCGTTGACAGCCTGAAGGAGGGAGGAAAGCCTACCACGCTCATCCTCGACGGTGCTATCAACCTGGCCGAGAACCTGATTGCCGATGACGGCTCTATTGGTATTCGCATCACGCAGGAACCTTTTTCCAAGGAACTGTGCTACCGTTTCCAGAAGGCTATCGTATCGACGTCGGCCAACATCAGCGGTGAGCCGGCAGCACAGAACTATCGCGACATCGACCCTCGTATTGTGGAGGCTGTCGACTATGTGTGCTGGAGTCGCCGACAGGAGCACCAACCCCATCAGCCCTCGAGCATTATCCGTCTGAGAAAGGACGGACAGGTGGAGATTATCCGTAAGTAAGAATTGCTAAAAGATGCGGACGGCTATCGTAGGCGGCGGAGCGGCGGGCTTCTTCCTGGCTGTGAACCTCAAGGAACTGGTGCCGGAAATGGAAGTGACCATCCTGGAGCGCAGCCAACGGGTACTGGCAAAGGTCGAGGTTTCCGGAGGAGGACGGTGTAACTGCACCAACTCATTTGCCAGCGTTACCGACCTCTCGCAGGTATACCCTCGGGGCCACCGGTTGCTGAAACGCCTCTTCAAGCAGTTTGACTACCGCGATGCCTACCGCTGGTTTGAGGAACATGGTGTCCGACTGACCACTCAGGATGATGACTGCGTGTTTCCCGCCTCGCAGGATTCGCATAGCATCATCAACTGTTTCCTCTACGAGGCAAAGAGGCATCATATAGAAATAGGAACGGGCGTAAAGGTGGAAAGCCTTGACGATGTGGCCGACTACGACTATGTGGCAGTTTGTACGGGAGGGTCGCCAAAGGGCGAAGGACTGCGATGGCTGCAGGCGTGTGGTCATGAGATAGAACCTCCTGTGCCCTCGCTCTTTACGCTGAGCATCAGCGATGAGCAATTGACGGCCTTGATGGGAACGGTGGTGGAACCTGTGCAGGTGATGATACCTGGTACGAAGCTGCGTGCCGAAGGGCCGCTGCTGATTACCCATTGGGGGATGAGCGGTCCGGCCATTCTGCGGTTGTCGAGCTATGCCGCCCGTTACCTTAGTGAACATCAGTATGAGGTGCCGCTGAACATCAATTGGGCGGGACGACGGGAGCCGGAGGTGCTCGAGGAACTCCAGCAACTGGCTATGAGCCAACCGCTGAAACAGCTGACCAGTATCGCCCCGTGTGGTTTACCCGCAAGACTATGGGCGTACTTAGTGCAGAAAACCCTGGGCGAGCGCAGTAAGAACCGTTGGCAGAACCTGAACCAGAAAGAGTTGAACCGCTTGGTGAATACCTTGACGAATGACTCTTGTATGACCTCTGGGCGAGCTGCCTTTAAGGATGAATTTGTCACCTGCGGTGGCGTGGCGCTGACGAGTGTCAATCCTGTGACTTTGGAGAGTCGACATGTGAAGAACCTCTACTTTGCTGGTGAGGTGCTCGACATCGATGGCGTGACGGGAGGTTTTAATTTCCAGGCGGCGTGGACGACTGCCTATGCTGTAGCCAAGGGAATCGCTTCGCAAGTGAAGGATGAAGCGTGAAGAGTGAAGATTGAAGATTGGAAGATGATGATTGAAGTTTGAAGATTGAAGGATGAAGAGTAACGAGAATATGGTACAGATTGCATGGATAAGACGGTTGCATGACTGGCGTGTGGAGCATGTCAGCGACAGGATGTTTCTGATCATCCTGGCGCTTGTCGTTGGCTTCTTTGCGGCAGTAGCAGCTTATATGCTGCATGGCATCATCAACCTGATTGTGGCGCTGTTAACGTCGCAGTTCTCGAAGACTTCTGCCAACTGGCTCTATCTGGTTTATCCCGTGATAGGCATCTACCTTACCTCGTTGTTTGTACGCTACATCGTCCGTGACGATATCTCCCACGGTATTACCCGCATCCTTTGGGCCATCTCATCGAACAAGTCAAGAATAAAATCCCATAACACATGGTCGTCGGTCATTGCCTCGGCCATTACCATTGGCTTCGGTGGTTCCGTAGGTGCTGAGGCACCTATTGTGCTGACGGGATCTGCCATTGGCTCGAATCTGGGAAAGCTGTTCCGGATGGACAGGAAAGTGTTGATGACACTTGTGGGCTGTGGGGCGGCAGGAGCCATTGCCGGTATCTTTAAGGCACCTATAGCAGGATTGGTATTTACGCTGGAGGTGCTGCTCATCGACATGACCATGTCGTCGTTGCTGCCCATCCTTGTCAGTTGTGTCACGGCAACGTGTTTTACCTATATCTTTAGTGGCGATGCAGCCCTTTTCACGTTCCATCTCGACAACGAGTGGACGGTGCAGCGCATTCCTGCCTGCCTGCTCTTAGGCATCAGCTGTGGCTTGGTTTCTCTCTACTTTATCCGTACGATGGGTTTTGCTGAGGGAATCTTTGCGCGCTATAAGGACAAACCCTATGTGAGGTTGGCCATTGGCGGATCTATGCTGAGCCTGCTGATATTCCTCTTCCCGTCGCTCTTTGGCGAGGGTTACTCCAGCATCAACCTGCTGCTCAACGGTAAGACCGAGGCCGATTGGAACCAGATACTCAATAACTCACTCTTTGCCGGACAGGCTTCGATGCTCATCCCCTACGTAGCGCTGGTGTTGCTGACAAAGGTGTTTGCTACGTCGGCCACCAATGGTGGTGGTGGTTGTGGAGGAACGTTTGCACCTTCGCTGTTTATCGGCTGCTTTACCGGCTTTCTCTTCTCGCGACTGTGGAACATGCACGAGATTGGGGTATATGTGCCCGAGAAGAACTTCGCCTTGATGGGTATGGCTGGAGTTATGTCGGGCGTTATGCATGCCCCACTGACAGGCATCTTCCTCATTGCCGAGCTGACGGGTGGCTATAGTCTGCTATTGCCGCTGATGATAGTGTCCATCAGTTCTTATCTTACCATTATAATCTTTGAACCACATAGCATCTATGGTTCGCGGCTGGCTAAGGAAGGACGCTTGTTGACGCATCATACCGATCATGCCGTGTTGACCCTGATGAATCTCGACTCCGTCATCGACCGTGACTACATGGCCGTAGAGCCGGATATGGAACTGGGGCAGATCGTCAACAAGGTAAGCCGCAGCCATAGTCGTGTACTTCCTGTGCTCGACGGTGCTGGTACGTTGTTGGGCGAGGTGGATATTATGCACATCCGCAAGGTGATGTTCCGCATTGAACTGTACCATCACTTCACGGCCTCCCAGCTTATGGAGGAACCTGTTGCCACCCTCATAGAGACAGCACCCATGACAAGCGTTATGAAGACCTTTGAACGGACGGGTGCTGAATGGCTGCCCGTGGTTGATATGGGAAATCACCTGAAGGGATATATCTCGCGCCAGCGCTTGTATACCTTATATAGAAAGATGGTGCATGATATGTCGGAAGATTAGGAGATAGAGGAAGATAGAAGGAGATAGAAGGAGATAGAAGGAGATAGAAGGAGATAGAGGAAGTTAGAGGACGAAAGAAGAATTATGAAAAAGGAAGATCTAAGAATTGTGTTTATGGGCACACCTGAGTTTGCGGTGGAGACCCTGAAGGCATTGGTAGAGAACAGCTATAATGTGGTGGCGGTGGTGACACAGCCCGACAAACCTGTAGGTCGACACGGAAGTGTGCTGCAACCATCGGCGGTGAAACAGTATGCCATAGAGAAGGGACTGCCTGTGCTGCAACCCGAGAAAATGAAGGACCCGGTGTTTGTGGAACAGTTGCGTTCGTATCAGGCAAATCTTCAAGTAGTGGTGGCCTTCCGCATGCTGCCTGAGGTGGTGTGGGCAATGCCGGAATATGGCACGTTCAACGTTCATGCTGCCTTGTTGCCGCAGTATCGTGGTGCGGCTCCTATCAACTGGGCTGTTATCAACGGAGAGACAGAGACGGGCGTGACTACATTCTTCCTCGACCACGACATTGACACGGGACGCATCATCATGCAGTTGCCCTTCAGTATTCCCGATGATGCCGATGTGGAGTACGTCTACGACGGGCTGATGCACCTTGGAGCCGACATCTGCCTGCAGACGTTGCAGCGAATCATTGATGCCGACGGACACCCGGAGAGCATTGAGCAAAGTGATTCTTCACTCTGTACTCTTCACTCTTCACTTAAATCGGCTCCTAAGATTTTCAAGGAAACCTGTGAGGTGAATTGGAACCAACCTTCGAAATGCATCTACGACTTCATCCGTGGCTTGAGCCCCTATCCAGGAGCGTGGACGACGCTGGTGGCTTCCGACGGCAAGGAGACGGTACTGAAACTTTTCCGCACGACGAAGACCGATCTCAAAACCAATGGGGTGGGGCATATCGTTGCCGATCGTAAGCATCTGTACATAGGTACTGCCGATGGTCTGCTGCAAGTTGACGAGTTGCAGTTGGCAGGCAAAAAACGCATGGATGCCGTCGCATTCTTAAACGGTATGAAAGATATTGAAAATTATTTTGTCCGGTAACATAATAATTGGGTAGGCTATTACGTTTCAAAGGTATAACATCATTAATAACAATAAACGTGTGGCCTATGCAAATTTCTACCCAACAAGTAATTGACGCTGTTGCTTCTATGAGTGAAGGACTCAAACCGAGCGAGAAAACACTCCAGTTTATCAGGGATTTCGCCCATAGTTATCGTGTGAAGAACGGACAAGCGTTTTGTCTGAATTAGCACTTCGCTAATGAATAGTGAAAAGTGAATAGTGAAAAGAACAATAAGAAAATGACATTAGTTTCTCCTTCATTACTCGCAGCCGATTTCCTGCACCTCGACCGCGACATAGAAATGATTAACCGTAGCGAGGCTGACTGGCTTCATCTTGATGTGATGGACGGCGTGTTTGTTCCTAACATATCTTTTGGCTTCCCGGTACTTGAGGCTGTTGCCTCGCTGTGCAAGAAGCCTCTTGATGTGCATTATATGATTGTGAAGCCGGAGCGTTACATCAAGCAGACGGCTAAGTTGGGAGCTATGATGATGAACGTCCACTTGGAGGCGTGCGACCACCTGCACCGTACGGTACAAGAGATTCACGATGCCGGCATGAAGGCAGGCGTGACGCTGAATCCTTCAACGCCTGTATCGTTGCTTGAGGATATTATCTGTGACGTGGATATGGTGCTGCTCATGAGTGTGAACCCTGGCTTTGGCGGTCAGAAGTTCATAGAGAACACGCTGAAGAAGGCGCGACAACTGCGCCAGTTGATTGCCCAGAGTGGTAGCAAGGCGCTGATTGAAGTCGACGGTGGTGTGCAGGGAGAAACAGCTCCCCGACTGGTTGAAGCCGGTGTTGACGTGCTGGTATCAGGCAGCTATGTCTTCAAGAGCCCCACGCCCGAACAAATCATTCATGACCTGCGGGCTTTGTAATCAATCGTCAAAACGAAGTTATTCGCAAAGCATGAGCTCTATCTGATGCTCCTTCGCCATCTTGCGGAGGTTCATCAGAGCATAGCGCATACGTCCTAACGATGTGTTGATGCTGACACCTGTCAGTTCGGCAATCTCCTTGAACGACAACTGCTGATAATAGCGCATGAAAACTACCTCACGCTGGGTGGCAGGCAGTGCCTCCATCAGCCGCTTCACGTCCTGTCGCACCTGTTCGTTCACCATCTCACTCTCGCGGAACGTGTCTTGCACGCATTCTCCGTGAAGCTTGCTAAGGTCGTTGTCGTCAGCCAGGTCGACAATATGTTCGCCTTTCTGAGCTCGGTACCAGTCCATGATAGCGTTGTGGGCGATACGTGTCAGCCAGAAGGTAAATTTACCGGAATCGGTGTATTTGCCTTCCTGCAACTTGGTGATGACCTTGACGAACGTCTCCTGGAAGATGTCGTTGGCCACGTCCTCGTTGCGCACCACAAACATGATATACGTGAAGAGTTTCGACTGAGTTCTGGTTAATAACTCGTCAAAAGCCTTATTGTTTCCTCCTACGTAAAGTAATGCCAACTCTTCGTTGGTCATTCCTTCAAAATCCTTCATATTCGATTTCTTGTTAGTTATGAAGTATTCGTGTTCCGATAGGCAATAAAGTTTAAAGTTTTGAGTTATTAATCATTGTTGACGCTGCAAAAGTAGGGAAAATAATTAAAATAACCAAATAATTTTGCGAAAAACTGAAATAAAGTAGTATCTTTGTAAGCAAAATATGTACTTTTTAACCTGAAAGATATGACAAAACTCTTCGTTCCTGGGCGTTTATGCCTCTTTGGTGAACATACAGACTGGGCGGGGCATTACCGTACCATGAATGCCGACATAGTTCCTGGTGCCGCTATCGTTACTGGTATCGAGCAGGGTATTTATGCCGAAGTGGAAAAATCCTCACTTTTTGAAGTACAGAGTGTGGCTCCACAGATAGAGAACGAGTGGCAGGACTTTGCCTGTCGCATGGACGAGCAGGAACTGAAACGCATCGCCAAGTCGGGTTCTTTCTTCTGCTATTGTGCAGGGGTGGCCAGCTATATGCTCGAATGGTATAAGGTGGGAGGTGTTCGCATCAAGATTACGTCTATGACACTTCCTATGAAGTCAGGACTGTCGTCAAGTGCCGCCATCTGTGTGCTTGTCGCGCGTGCGTTCAATATTTTATATAATCTGAACCTTAATACTTTAGGCGAGATGAACATCGCCTACGTCGGTGAGTTGCGTACTACTTCACGTTGTGGGCGTCTTGACCAAGCTTGTGCATTCGGTGTGAAGCCCAACCTGATGACCTTCGACGGTGACGAGGTCGAGGTGCAGTCGCTGAATGTCAAGAAACCCCTTTACTGGGTGTTTGCCGACCTTTGTGGCGAAAAGAATACGGTGAAGATTCTTCGTGATTTGAACCGTGCCTACCCCTTTGCTTCCAACGAGCAGGAGGAACGCGAGCAGCAGGCTCTTGGTGAACTGAATCAGGATATTGTCAACCGAGCTATCAAATGTATGGCAGAGGGCGAAGTTGAGCAGTTGGGAAAGCTCATGAACGAGGCAGAAGAACTATTCAACAGCCACGTTACTCCGATGTGCCCCTCTGAGCTGGATGCTCCGAAACTGCGTGATATCCTGGCTGATGCTGCCATCCAGCCGTGGATCTATGGCGGTAAGGGCGTAGGTTCTCACGGCGACGGTTCAGTACAGTTCCTGACACGTGATCCTGATTGCCAGCAGCATTTGCTTGATTATCTGAATGCCAAAGGCATGAAGGCCTATCCCCTTACTATCAAGCCCGTACATACTGTGCGCCGCGCCATCATTCCTGTGGCAGGTTTTGGCACCCGTCTCTATCCTGCCACCCGTGCTTTGAAGAAAGACTTCTTCCCCATACCCTGTCCCGACGGTAAGGTGCGTCCAGTCATCCTTATCCTGCTCGAAGAACTGATACAGAGCGGTATCGAGGAAATATGCCTCGTTCTCGGTAGTGAGGAGGAGCGCCGCCTCTATGCAGACTTCTTCGAACGTCCGTTGTCTGATGAGCACTTGCTGAAACTGTCGAAGGAAGCGCAGGAATATGAGAACCATATTCTTGACATTGGTAAGCGTTTGCGCTATGTCTATCAGCGCGAGAAACGTGGTTTTGGTCATGCTGTCTATCAGGCTGCCCAATTTGCCCGCAACGAGCCCGTGCTGTTGATGCTTGGCGACACCCTCTACCGCTCGCTCACCAACAAGCCTTGCGCCCTTCAGCTTATCGAGGAGTACGAGCGTTATAACTGTCTCATTATCGGACTCTATCCCGTAGCGCTCAGCGACGTCAGCCATTTCGGTATCATGAATGGTGTGTGGGAGGATAAGGATGAACGCATCCTCAACGTGTCCACCGTTTACGAAAAGCCAACCTCCAACTATGCTGAGGAGTTCTTGGGCGTGCGTAACAGTATGGGTTCCCGCGAGTATTGTTCCGTATTTGGACAGTATATCCTAACGCCGGAGGTGTTCCAGCAGTTGGAAGAAGATATCAAGTGTGCCGACGAGGAGGGAACCAACCGTGAGATTGAATTGACCTCAGCCCTCGAGGCTGTGCGTAGCCGTGTAGGTATGATCGGTGTACGCCTTTACAGCCAGCGTTTCGACATGGGCAATCCTACGGCATTGGTTGATACCGTCAGCAAGTTCTCTCACTTGTAATTCGCAAATTAACGTTTTTGCTGCATACCTCGCATACTTAATGAGATGCGGTTGCGGCGACGGTCTACCTCAAGGACTCGGACGCGGACATGTTGGTGAAGCTTCACCACGGCGTTCGGGTCCTTGACGTATTTGTCTGCCAGTTGCGAGACGTGGACGAGCCCGTCCTGGTGGACGCCGATGTCGACGAAGGCGCCGAAGTTGGTGATGTTGGTCACTATGCCGGGCAGTTCCATGCCTTCCACGAGGTCGTCGACGGTCTCGATGCCCTTGGCAAACTCAAACTCCTCAATCTGCTCGCGAGGGTCGCGTCCGGGCTTTTCCAGTTCCTTCATAATGTCGGTCAGCGTTGGCAGGCCGACTTCGCCTGCAACGTACTTCTTCAAATCTACCGCCTCGCGTTTCTCCTTATTATTAATAAGGTCGGCTACGGTACAGCCTTGGTCGTTGGCCATCTGCTCTACAATCTTGTAGCTCTCGGGGTGGACGGCGGAGTTGTCCAATGGGTTCTTGGCTCCGGGGATGCGAAGGAAACCGGCACATTGCTCAAAGGCGGCAGGACCCAGTCGCGGCACCTTCTTCAGTTGGGCGCGCGAGGTAAAGGCTCCGTTCTCTTTTCTGTAGTCAACGATGTTGTTGGCCAAGGCTGGGCCGAGACCACTAACATACTGCAGCAGGTGGCTTGAAGCGGTGTTGAGGTTGACACCCACGCTGTTGACGCAACTCATTACCGTCTGGTCAAGCTGTTGCTTGAGCTTCGTCTGGTCGACGTCATGCTGGTATTGTCCCACGCCGATGCTCTTGGGGTCGATTTTCACCAGTTCGGCCAAAGGATCCATCAGACGGCGGCCTATCGAGACTGCTCCGCGCACGGTGACATCCTCGTCGGGGAACTCTTCACGGGCTGTCTTTGAAGCAGAGTAGACGGAGGCACCATCTTCGCTGACCACGAAGATAGGGACCCCCCTGTGGTCCCCCGAGGGGGACACTGTTGAGCCTGTGGATAATGAGTCCCCCTCGGGGGACGATAGGGGGGTAACCTCTTCCACGAACGCGCGGGTTTCGCGGCTGGCCGTGCCGTTGCCAATGGCGATAGCCTCGATGTGGTAGTCGTGAATCATCTGCTGCACGTGAATGGTGGCCTGCATGCGGTGGTTTACAGGAGGGTGGGGGAAGATGGCCTCATGGTGGAGCAGATTGCCCTGAGCGTCGAGACACACCACCTTACAGCCCGTTCGGAATCCGGGGTCGATGCCCATAACGCGTTTCTGGCCAAGGGGTGCCGAGAGCAGTAGCTGGCGCAGGTTTTCGGCAAACACGCGGATGGCTTCATCGTCGGCCTGCTCCTTGCTCAGGTTACTGAACTCCGTCTCAATCGAGGGCTTCAGCAGCCGTTTGTAGCCATCCTCGATGGCCTCAGCCACCAAACTGCCGCAGGTGTTCCCGTTTCTCGCACCTCGCGCCTCGTATCTCGACAATACATACTTCGAAATCAAACGTTCTACGCACTCATCGTCGTCAACAGGGTCGATGCTCAGGCGCAGGATTCCCTCGGCCTCTCCGCGGCGCATAGCCAGCAGCCGATGGCTGGAACAACGTTTCAGCGGCTCGTGCCAGTCGAAGTAGTCGCGGAATTTCTGTGCCTCGTCGGTGTCTTGTTTGGCCTTCACTACCTTGGAGGTGATGATGGCGGTACGGCGGAATGCTCCGCGCACCTGCTGGCGTGAACGTTCGTCCTCGCTTACCTGCTCGGCAATGATGTCCTGGGCACCGCGAAGGGCGTCGGCGGCTGTGGCGATGGGTGAACCATCGCCCACAATGAAGCGCTGGGCGGCTGCCTCCGGGTCGCGCTCTCGTTGGAGCAGCAGCAACTGAGCCAAGGGCTCCAAGCCAAGCTCCCGCGCTACCTGGGCACGAGTGCGGCGTTTCGGACGGTAGGGCAGGTAGATGTCCTCCAGCGTGGTGGCCTCCCACGTTTCGTTGATGCGTTTCTCCAAGTCGGGCGTCAGCTTGCCGAGGTCGGTAATGGTCTTTAGGATGGTCTCCTTGCGTTTCTGGAGTTCCTTCAGCCGTTCGTACTGGTCGCTGATGGCGCTGATTTGCACCTCGTCGAGACCGCCCGTTCGCTCCTTGCGGTAGCGGGCAATAAAGGGAATGGTGCAACCCTCGTCAATCAGGGCCAGCGTGCCATCGACGTTTTTGGCAGAGATATTGAGCCTTTCGGCTATCAGTTGGGCAAATATGTTCATGAATGAATTGAGTTTTGGATTCGACATAAAAGCTATTTCCGATGCAAAGGTAATAAAAAATCTCAAATCCCAAATCCTAAATCTCAAATCTTTTTCGTACCTTTGCAGCCGTTTTATACATAAAGAGATGATTTCAGTAGAAGGATTAAAGGTGGAGTTTGGCGTGAAGCCGCTGTTCTCGGATGCCAGTTTTGTCATCAACCCTCGCGACCGCATAGCCTTGGTGGGCAAGAACGGAGCGGGCAAGTCGACGATGCTCAAGATACTCTGTGGTCAGCAGAAGCCTACCGCCGGAACTGTGGCCGTGCCTACTGATACCACCATCGGCTATCTGCCGCAGGTGATGCGCCTGCAGGACGATACCACCGTCCGCGAGGAGGCTCAGAAGGCCTTTGCCAACGTTACGGCAATGGCTGAGCGCGTAGAGCGGCTGGAGCGTGAGATGAACGAGCGCACGGACTACGAGAGCGACGACTATATGCAGCTGGTGGAGCGCTACACGATGGAGCACGAGCGCTATCTGATGATGGGAGCCGCCCATCGCGAGGCCGAGCTGGAGCGCACGCTCATTGGCCTGGGCTTCGAGCGTACCGACTTCGAACGCCCAACGAGTGAGTTCTCGGGCGGCTGGCGCATGCGAATAGAGCTGGCCAAGATACTGCTGCAGAAGCCCGACGTGCTGTTGCTCGACGAGCCCACGAACCACCTCGATATTGAATCTATCCAATGGCTGGAGCAGTTCTTAGCGCAGAGTGCTTCGGCTGTGGTGCTGGTCAGCCACGACCGCGCCTTTATAAATAATGTGTCGAACCGCACGCTGGAGATATCCTGCGGCCGTGTGGTCGACTACCGCGTGAAGTACGACGAATATGTCGTCCTGAGAAAAGAGCGCCGTGAGCAGCAGTTAAGGGCTTACGAGAACCAACAGAAGGAAATCGCTGAAATGAAGGACTTTATAGAGCGATTCCGTTACAAGGCAACGAAGGCCGTACAGGTGCAGCAGAAGGTGAAGCAGCTGGAGAAGATTGTACCTATTGAGGTCGACGAGGTCGACAACTCGGCCATGCACTTGAAGTTCCCTCCCTGTCTGCGCAGCGGCGATTATCCGGTTATCTGCGACGAGGTGAGGAAGGCCTACAACCACGTTGTTTTCGACCATGTGAACCTTACCATCAAACGCGGCGAGAAGGTAGCCTTCGTGGGTAAGAACGGCGAAGGCAAGTCGACGCTCGTGAAGTGCATCATGGGCGAGATACCTTTCGACGGCTCATTGAAGGTGGGCCACAACGTCCAGATAGGCTACTTCGCGCAGAACCAGGCACAGCTGCTGGACGAGAGCCTGACTGTGTTCCAGACCATCGACAACGTGGCGAAGGGCGACGTCCGCCTGCGCATCAACGACATTCTCGGCGCCTTCATGTTTGGTGGCGAGAATAGCGACAAGAAAGTCAAGGTGCTCAGCGGTGGCGAGCGTAGCCGTCTGGCCATGATCCGCCTGCTGCTGGAGCCTGTGAACCTGCTCATCCTCGACGAGCCCACGAACCATCTGGATATGGCCTCGAAGGACGTGCTGAAGGAGGCCATCCGGGCCTTCGACGGTACGGCTATCATCGTCAGCCACGACCGCGAATTCCTTGACGGCTTGGTGACCAAGGTCTATGAGTTTGGCGGCGGCCGCGTGCGTGAGCATCTTGGCGGCATCTACGACTTTCTGCAGAGCCGCAAGATTGAGGAACTGAGCCAGCTGGGGAGAACTGGGGAAACTGGGAGCTTTGGGAGTACTGGGAGTACTGGGAGCTCTGGGAAAACTGGGACTCAGAATTCTCAGAATTCCCAGAACTCTCAGCAGACTCAGCAGCCCCAGCCCTCTCAGAAGACCTCCTACGCTGAGCATAAAGAGCAGCAGAAGCGAATAGCCCGTGCCGAGAAGGCCGTGAAGGCTTCGGAAGTGAAGATTGAGCAGATGGAAGCCCGACTCAAAGAGCTTGACGAGCTGCTGATGGTGCCCGAGAACGCTTCGGACATGACGCTCGTCACGGAGTATACTACCACCAAGAAGGCGCTCGACGATGAGGTGGAGCGCTGGGAGCAGCTTTCCGAGGAATTGGAGAAGCTGGGATGATAATTTTGCCGACTTCGTTTTGTCTTGATTTTTCATAAAACGAAAAATTCGCTCCAACCCCCCGAAAAAGCCCCAAAAACGGCCTTTTGAGTTTAGTCCGGGTAAACTCCGAGTTTAGTCCGGGTAAACTGCCAGTTTAGTCCGGGTAAAATTTGAGTTTGCCCGGAGCAAAATTCCTGCTTATTTTTGTCCTTCTTTGATTGTAAGAATAATTTACTGCACGACAAGTCCAGCTTACATCTTTATGCTGTTTTTTTGCTTTTTGTTTGGTGCTATGATAGAAAAGTAGTACCTTTGCAGCTTGAATGAACAAACATCAAACTAAAACAATATGAAAGTGAAAACAATGATGATTTCAATGGCACTATCAGCCATTACGCTGTCGGCCTCGGCACAGGAGTCCCTGAAATCGGGCATCAACTTAGCCGACATGAACACCAGCGTGAAGGCTGGCGATGATTTCTTCGAGTATGCATGCGGCGGCTGGATGAAGGCCAATCCGCTGCCAGCTGCCTATTCTCGCTACGGCTCGTTCGACCGTCTGGCTGAGGACAACAACAAGCGTATCAACGACATCCTGAAGGAGTTGCAGAGCAATACCTATAAGGAGGGAACGATTGAACAGAAGCTGTCGGACTACTACAAACTGGCGATGGACTCCGTCCGTCGTGAGCAGGAGGGTATCAATCCCGTGATGCCGCTCATCAAGCAGCTGGAGAATGCGAAAACCATGAATCAGCTGTTCGACGTGCAGTTGGAAATGGCGAAGTTTGGCGATTCCGAGTTCTATAATGCAGGCATGGGTGCCGATGAGAAGAACGCTTCGCAGAACATTCTGAGTGTGAGCCAGGGCGGACTGATTCTGGGGCAGAAGGACTACTACTTGGAAAATGACGAAGCTACGGTGAAAATTCGTGAAGCATACAAGAAGCACATTGTGCGCATGTTCCAGCTTTTCGGCTTCAGCAAGGGTCAGGCCACGAAGAAGATGCAGAACGTCTTCAAGCTCGAGCTGGCATTGGCAAAGGTGTCGAAGAGCCGTACCGAGCTGCGTGACCCGCAGGCCAACTACAATAAGATGACCTTGCAGGAGTTCAACACGAAGTATCCCAACCTGAAGCTGAAGCAGGTAATGAATGCCCAGGGATTGCAGAGCAAGTACATGCAGGAGCTGGTTGTCGGACAGCCCAAATTTATGGAGGGCACCAACGTGCTGCTTGCCAAGATGAAGCCTGCTGAATACCGCGACTACATGGAGTGGGGCGTCATTGTCAGCGCTGCCAGTTACCTGAACGACGAGGTGCGCGAGGCCAACTTCGACTTCTTCGGACGGACAATGTCTGGCCGTCAGGAGGATCATCCGCTGTGGCGTCGTGCTACTAGTCAGGTGCAGAGCGCAATGGGACAGGCGCTTGGCAGGATTTACGTAGACAAGTACTTCCCCGAAGCTGCCAAGGCTCGCATGCTGAAGCTGGTGAAGAACCTGCAGATAGCCCTCGGCGAGCGTATTGCCGCCCAGGACTGGATGGACGATTCTACGAAGGTGAATGCGCTGCTGAAGCTGAATACGTTCTATGTGAAGGTAGGCTTTCCCGACAAGTGGATTGACATGACCAAGCTTCAGATTGATGCGAAAAAGTCTTACTATGAGAATCATATGGCATGCCTGAAATTCTGGAACGATTACGCTATTGACCATACGGCAGGCAAGCCCGTTGATATTGAGGATTGGTACATGACGCCGCAGACGGTTAACGCCTACTACAATCCTACGACTAATGAAATCTGCTTCCCCGCTGGTATTCTGCAAGTTCCGTTCTTTGACATGACTGCCGACGATGCCTTCAACTATGGTGCTATCGGCGTGGTTATCGGCCACGAGATGACCCACGGATTTGATGACCAGGGACGCCAGTATGACAAGGATGGAAATATGCACGACTGGTGGAAGGAATCAGACGGAAAGAACTTTACAGAACGTACCGATGAGTATGCTGATTTCTTCTCGAACATCAACGTGCTGCCCGACCTGAAGGGTAACGGTCGTCTGACGCTCGGTGAGAACCTGGCCGACCACGGTGGCCTGATGGTAGCTTACGCTGCCTTCAAGAATGCTACGAAGAATAATCCGTTGCCCGTTATCGACGGGCTGACTGCCGATCAGCGCTTCTTCCTGGCATACGCTGGCGTATGGGCAGGTAATATTACTGAGGCTGAAATCCGTAACCGCACGAAGAGCGACCCCCATTCGCTGGGACGTTGGCGTGTGAATGGAGCCCTGCCTCATATCGATGCCTGGTATGAAGCATTCGGCATAAAGGAGGGAGATGCCATGTTTATTCCAAAGAATAAACGCCTGCAACTTTGGTGAAAAAGAAGCGTGATAAAAGAAAAATGCCGTCGTAAATGAAAATTTACGGCGGTTTTTTTTGTTGAATTCCTATTTTTTTAATAACTTTGCACGGATATTAGCTAATTTTGATATGACTATAGATTCTACGATCAGACCGGAACTGACTAACCGTGACGCGAAAATACTGCAGCACGGAGAGTTGGAAGATCATGCTGCGCAAGCGCAACAAACTGAAAGCCAGCGGCTTCAACAGCAGGCTCAAGGCGTTTTATGTCCTTCATGCGGAACTGTCAACGACCCTGAGGCCATGTTCTGTGCTTCGTGTGGCACGCCTTTGCGCATGGGGTTGTGCCCCAATTGCGGTAGTGAGATTGACCCTGAGGCAGATTTCTGTGAAGTGTGCCATCATTATATCAAGGCAGATACCTGCTCGTTTTGCGGGGCTCGAATGACAGAGACGGAAGTCTATTGCCATGAGTGTGGCAATCCTCGCGGCGGTATTGTCTGTCCCGTTTGTAACACCCTGAACGACTTTGCTTTCTGTAAGCAGTGTGGGACGCCCTTGACCGAAGAGGCAAAGGCGCTTTCTGACGAATTGCATAAGTTGCCCGACTATCAGTTGCTTTCTGAAGCAGCCAATGAGCTGGTGGAGCTGAACATGCAGTTCCCTTATACCTCGGAGCGCGATGTCGTGAGAGATCAGATGAACCAGAAACTGCGTGAGCGAGTGCTGTTGCTGTTGGCAAAGGATAAAGGCGTAGTCAATCCGGTAGTGCCGAAGAATGAGTCGCATCGGATGTCGAAGGAGGAGCTGGAAAAGGCAAAAGAGGACAAAATCAAATTGCTGACAGAAATATTAGACCGCATGGCCGTACCTCCCCTTCCTTCCCCCGTCAAGGTTCGTAACTATGCGATGGCTCAGAAACCGGGTGGTGTGCGACTGGCTTGGGTGTGCAACTGGAAACATGCCATGCATTCCAGTCCTTGTGGCTGTGCTAAGCCGCAGCTTGGTGGAAAGTGGGTGATTTTAGGCAAGAAAAACAATCAAGAAATTAAAGACGACAATAAATAATGGTTACAGACAGGACTACACGTCATCCAGGAGGAGAAGACAGGACGATTGCCAACAAAGAAGAAGCTAAGACCTTCCGCGATATGCCTGATGGTGGTACTATGCGTACGAACCATATCATGGAGGGAACGGCAAGGACGAATAAGGTGGATGATAGCCATTCTCCTGTAGGAGTGAATAGCGATTGCTTCATCTTGAAAGGCGTCTCCTACAAGAAAGTGGAGTGTCTGAGCGAGTCTTCCGGTGAGGCGCAGATATTCCTTGTGGAGCATGACGGCCAAGAGTTCGTGTTGAAAGTATATTACCCCAATTTCGATGTCAACAAGAACCTGATGCTGACCATCCGCTCCTTCGACTTTGAGATGATTGTCAAGCTCTATGACTTCGGAAAAACTTACGTGGAAGGTAAGCATCGTTATTATGAACTGATGGAATATCTTCAGGGGGGGACTTTGAATAAGTATCAGCTTGGTGGCGATTTGAACCGTTTCCGTCGGATAGCCCTTCAAGGTGCTGCTGCTTTGGCATACTGTCACAACTACAATATCCTGCATAAGGACATCAAGCCCTCAAACTTCTTCTTCCGCGACGATGCCCATGAGGAACTGGTACTGGGTGATTTCGGTATCTCCTCGATGCTTGAGAAGGATGGAAAGGCTCATCGTACCACGCAGGCTCGTACGCCTATCTATGCCGCCCCGGAGATGTATTCCGACGTGATTGACGGTGTGGTCGAGCTGACCCCTGCCGCTGACTTCTATTCTTTGGGTATGACGCTTTTCGCGCTTTGGCTGGGTGAGAATCCCATGAGCTCTAATGAGCGGGTGATGATGCGCCAGAAGAACGAAGGACGTCTGCCACGACTGAATGAACTGCCTGAGACGGTTAAGCACATTGTACAGGGACTGACCGCCGTGAACCCCATGAGCCGTTGGGGATACGAGCAGGTGGAGAAGTGGTTCCTGGGCGAGGAAGTGGCTGTAGACATCAGCTCTCCTTTCTTGAGATATAAGAATTTCATTGTCGACCCCGAACGTAACCTGGTTGCCGACAATGTACATGAACTGATACCGCTTCTGGTAGATAACGAGCGGTTGGCAAGAGGCTATCTGTACAGCGGGCGCATCAGTCAATGGCTGGAATCCTGCGGAAACATGAAGCTGGCAACGGTGGTGAAGGACATTGTCGTCAACCGATATCCCGTAGATCAGCATGCAGGATTGATGGCTTCTGTTTATGCAATGGAGCCCACCTATCCGTATAAGGATGTTAGCGGCAATCTCTGCGACGATGTTCATAGTGTGGCCATTTCGCTGTTGAGCTACGTAGAGCAGTACTCTTTGTTGCTGCGTAATCCCAACGATGCATTGTTCCTCTATCTGGAGTCTCACTCGAAATGCGACATCAATCGTATACGTTCCTATTTCGCCACCGATCCCGATAAGGCAGAAAAGCCTGACTACCGGGTGGCCATCTTGCGGGTAGTCTATGAGATTGACAAGGAAATACCCTTCTTGGCCAAGTACCCGTCTTCGTCTATCGAGCAGATTGTGCATGCTTTCGGAAACGAACAGCTGACAGAAGATGACTGGAGAAGCCTGACGGACGGACGCTTGCTCTCATGGATGTACAGCCATGAGGACGTGATGGCGTGCGAGGGCCTGAGAATCATGACCCAAGGCGAGCAGCATTCTTCCTCGTTGGCCTATAAAGTGCTGTATAACATTGACAGGAATGCCGCTTACGACCTCCGCTCGGCAGACACGCCGTTGAAAGTAGGTCAGCTGCTGGCTGCTCGTCTGAAGAATGCAGAGCATCTCAATACAGAGGATTTTGAAAATGAGATGTCAGACATCACAGAGCCCAATGGTCGTTTCGCGTATTTTGCCCAACTGCACGGATGGATACAGCTGCAGGCAGAGGCCAGCAGGCTGTTCGACCTGCGTTCAGAGGAAAACCGTGAGCGCTTAGGGGCTTATGACATGAAGACGGCCGTTTACCGGTTCTGCTGTATTCTCGGCGTTACGCCAACCTATTTGTTGCCCGACGGAACAGAGTTGACAGATGGGAAGGAGTTGGATCGTTCGCAGAACTCTCAGATGCGTAGCGAAATGCGTAATGGTAGCTTCTCACAATGGCTTTCCATTTTCTACCACGAAGATCCTGCCCGCGACTTTGAAGAGGAATATTCTTATGAGCGTGAGTTGGAGAAGTGGTTGATGGCGCTTGGCGAGATAGATATGTCGAATCAGTACTACAAGCGTTTTGTGGATGCCCGCGAGACCACCCAACAGAAGATGGAGAGTGTGAAGAAGGAATGGCATCGTGCCAGACGCAAGGAGAAAACCTGGCGCTATACTTTCTATGGCCTCTGCTGCCTGTGGATTCTGCTCGTACTGATATTCGGCATTACTGGTCGTGATTTCATGTTGCGCAATTCGTTTGTCACCATTGGTATTCCCTTAGGTGGCATTTCGGCCGTGATTGTAGCTACCCGAGCCTATTTCCGTGGCTACGGCTTCGTCTTGTCTTTGCTGTGGGGTGGGCTGGGAGCCTTGTCCTCCATCCTTCCCATTGCCTTGATGAAGTACCTGAATGGTTCACACCCCTCCTTATTTAATATAGGTGTAGTGTTGATAACGGCTGTCTATATCCTGATTTGCCACATGACTGATTTCAGGGGCGACCAGAAGGCTGATAACAGGCTGGTGAACGAGGTGCTGGACGATGATATTCAATCATCGTTGTTAGAGCCTCTCTATTATACCTTCAAGACCAAATCGTATAAGTATAAGGGATCTAAGTTTGGTGTCCTCGACGATGTGACCGATCAGGTGCGCTCTATTTCCGGTGAATCCGTCTTGCATTATATCCTATGGTGCCTGATGGTACTGCTGCTGGTTGCAGAGTTTGTGGTATTCAGCCCGAGCCTGATGAATGTCCGTAATCCGAACTTGGACAACAAATGGAAGTTACAGCCTCATAAGGTAATCAAACAAATAGAAAAGGACGTGGAATGATTTGTGAGCACTGCCATAAAGAGAACCGCAACGTTGCCAAATTCTGCAAATGGTGTGGGCGACCGCTTGTCAGTCAGAATGTACTCGACAGGCTGGTGGGACTTGATGAAGTGAAGTCTCAGCTCAAGACCATCGTAGATACCTATACCTATCTTCATTCGAGGAAGGATATTGCCAACGTGCGACTGTCGGTTAATGCAATAGTGATAGGAGAAACCGGAACGGGAAAAACCTCGCTTGCAGAGATTATCCGTGATTTCTTCTATCAGCACAAGATTATTGAGAAACCCAAACTGACTATGGTTGATGCAGTGGACTATAGTCGGTTCGTAGATAAATGGGACGACAACATCAAGAAGGCCCGCAACGGTATCCTGTTCTTTGATAATGTCCAGAAGCTGTTGCCCGACAAGTATTCCAATCAGGTTAATCCGCTCGACAAGCTCTTTGTCGAGATGGACAAATGGGATGACAATCCGATTGTGGTAATAGCCGGTCTCCCGAAGGGACTGGATGATTTCCTGGAGAGTAATCCAGCCATAAAGAACCGCTTCAAATATACGTTCCGCCTGCCCATTCCTACTTGTCAGGAGCTGTGCGATATTACGAAACTCTCGTTGAAGACCAAATATGGCATTACCAATTATTCGCCCGAGGCAGAAAGCCAGATGGCGCGTTTCTTCAAGTATCAGATAAAGATCAAGGACGACACCTTTGGCAATGCCCACCTCGCCATGAAGACAGCCGAGGATATTTTCACCGCGTTCATCAGTCGTGGTTCCGATGCTTCACAGGTAGAGAAGGAGGATATTCAGGGATATGTGCCTGAGGAGCGTTCGCTCGAAGAGATTCTGCACGACCTGGATAATTTCATCGGCATGGACGAGGTCAAGCAGGCGGTCAAGGAGATTGCCTATTCTGTCCAGAGTAGCGTTCAGCGTGCTGAACGTGGCTTGGGTGAGCAGGAGAAGATGTCCATGCACATTATCCTGACGGGTAACCCGGGAACCGGAAAGACCACTATCGCCCGCAAGCTTGGTGAAATCTTGGCAGCAATCGGCTATCTGGACAGCGGTCATGTTGTCGAGGTCGACCGTGCAAAGATGGTAAGCCCTTATCAGGGAGAGACACCCAAGGTTGTTGACCGCCTTTGTGACAAGGCAATGGGAGGCATCCTCTTTGTCGACGAAGCCTACACGCTGGCTCCCGTCAGTCAGGCAGGCGACCGCGATGTCCAAGGTGCACAGGCATTGGAGAAGCTGATGAAACGTATGGAGGACGACCGCGGCAAGTTTGTAGTCATTGCTGCTGGCTATCAGACGGAGATGGACAATCTCTTCCGTGTGAATCCCGGTTTCAAGAGTCGCTTCAACTATTTCCTGAACATTCAGGATTATTCTCCCGAGCAGTTGTATGAGATCATGATGGTCTTTGCCCGCGAGAAGAAATACATCATGTCGCCCCAGGCAGAAGCAAAGGCCAAGGAGTGCATCAAGCAGATGTATGATTCCCGTGAGAAAGACTTTGCCAATGGCCGTACCATGCGTACCCTCTTTGATGAGATCTGCAAGAAGCAGGCACGTCGTCTGCAGTTTGGCGATCTCTCCTCTTTGAGCGATACGCAGCTGATGACGATTGAGGATGAGGATATCCCATTCGAGGCACCGAAGGCTGTTGACTATACCGAATGCCTGAAGAAGCTTGACGGTTTGGTCGGGTTGGCTGCCGTCAAGAAGGAAATCAGTAACCTTGCCGCCTTCCTGAATCTTCAGATTCGTCGTGGCGAGACGAATACTTTCCAGGGCAAGCACTATGTCTTTACCGGTAATCCCGGTACGGGTAAGACTACCGTTGCCCGTATCATGGCCGACGTGTTCAAGACGTTGGGCATCCTCTCGCGTGGCCAGCTTGTCGAGGCCGACCGTGCCAAGCTCGTTGCCGGTTACAGCGGTCAGACGGCTATCAAGACCAACCAGTTGATAGATACGGCTATGGGCGGCGTCTTGTTCATTGACGAGGCCTATACGTTGAAGTCCAACGACGGTGATTCCTTTGGCGCAGAGGCTATTGACACGCTGCTCAAGCGCCTGGAGGACGACCGCGGCAAGTTTATCTGTATCGTTGCCGGCTATACCGACCAGATGCACGACTTCATAGATTCCAATCCGGGATTGAAGAGCCGCTTTACCCAAACCATCCATTTTGACGACTATACTCCCGATGAGCTGACGCAGATATTCCTGAACTTGGCTGCCGGCAAGAGCTTTACCATCAGCGACGATACCAAGGGAGCCATTCACCGTCAGTTCGAACAGCTATACCTCCGTCGTGACAAGAATTTCGGCAATGCCCGGGAGGCTCGTCGTATATTCGACGAAACCGTCGAGCGCCAGAGCCAGCGACTGGTGACGCTGATGAGTGACCCTGGCTTCAAGGAAGCGGATATGTTCTGTATCACTACCGATGACCTGCCGTCGGCTCAGAACGAGAAAGCCCGTCCGTTGGATGAGGTGCTCAATGAGTTGGACGACTTCGTCGGCATGCGTTCCGTGAAGAACAGCATCCGTCGTCTGGCCGTTCAGAGCATGTTCATGAAACAGCGTGCCGCTATGGGAGCAGGCAATGTGCAGCAAATGGCCATGAACTTCATCCTGACGGGTAATCCCGGAACAGGTAAGACGTCTATTGCCCGCAAGATGGGCGAGGTGCTCAATTCCATGGATATCCTGCCCACCAGCCGTGTGCTGGAAGCCAGCCGTGCCACGCTTGTCGGAAAGTATATGGGCGAGACGCCGAAGATTGTCAACAACATCTGTGACAAGGCGATGGGCGGTATCCTCTTCATCGACGAGGCCTATACGCTGAGCGACCAGAACGACCAGTATGGCAAGGAGGCTATCGACACGCTGATGAAACGTATGGAGGACGACCGCGGCAAGTTTGTGGTCATCGCAGCCGGCTATAAGGACAAGATGGAGGAGTTCCTGCAGATGAATCCTGGCTTGGCCAGCCGCTTCACCCATAAGCTCCATATTGACGACTATAATGAAGACGAACTGCTTGCCATCTTCAAGAAGATGGCTCAGAAAGAGCAGTATACCCTCTCGCCGACGGCAGAGTTCAAGGCCTTGGATGTCATCTTCAAGATGGTCATGGCCAAGGATGCTTCGTTCGGCAATGCCCGTGAGATGCGAAACCTGCTGGATCAGACTATCCAGCAACTGTCAATGCGTGTGTCCCAGATGCCGCCTGAGGAGGTGACGATGGAGACCTATCAGCTTATTTTACCCGAAGATATTATTGAGAAAGCATGATAATTTGTCCTAATTGCAAAGAAGAAATAGATGACGACAGTCATTACTGCGACCAGTGCGGACAGGCATTGCTATACTGCGACAAGTGTGGCAGGGTAGGGATGGGTCGTCGTTGTACCCATTGCGGCGGAATGATGGTATCGTTGGAGGAGTATCAGCGTAAGGTGGGTTCCAATACCGCCTATTCTGTATCCTTCTCGTCAAGTGCCGTTTCTGTCGGTGATAGTGTGCGTACCCTTCCCTCTGGGCGTGATAAGGCTGCTCCTATTGCTCATGGCGTTCCTGCCCTGACGCTCTATAATACCAATCTGAACATCCGTATTCAGGGTGTCAACGGTGCGGTGATAGGTCGTCGTCAGGGGCCGTATACGAAGTTCTTCGAACAGAACATGTACATCTCCGGTGTCCATGCGCAGCTGAAGTACAATGCCAACAGCGGATGGTGTGTTGTCGACAAGCACTCTTCGAATGGTACGAAACTCAATCAGCATCAGCTACAGCCTGATGTTGAGATGTCCTTGAAGAATGGTGACATATTATCGCTTGCAAACATCAGTTTGCAGGTAAGTATTAACTAAATTGCTCATAGTCAAGTGAAGTTAATTGTCAGTGCAGCCAGTGATGTAGGCTGTGTACGTAATAACAACGAAGACATGATTCTCATCGGCGACAGCTACGTGCGTAATGATGCAAAAGCCGTCGAGGTGGACATCGATACTGAAACACGCTATCTTCTGGCTTTAGCCGATGGCATGGGTGGTCATAACAGTGGAGAGGTGGCCAGTCAGGTTACCCTTTCCAATCTCCATTATTTCTTCTACGACCTGCCTACGGGACTCAGCGTCAGCGATTTCAACGAAGCCATTTATGAGTGGCTGGAATCCATTAATGCCGTTATCGATTCCAAGGGCCATGCCGAACCACGTTTCTACAATATGGGTACCACGCTGGTGGCTTTGGCCTATTTCAACAACGAGTTCTATTGGATGAACTGCGGTGATAGCCGGGTATATCTTCTGCACGACGGAAAGCTCACCCAGCTGTCGACCGACCATTCGCTGAACAATCTGATGGGCAAGAGCGGCCATTCCAATATCATTACCAATTGCATTGGTGGCGGCTGTAAGACCTCCTATGTCGATATGCTCATCTGTACGCCACAGGTCATGCCTGGCGTGACGTTCATGCTGTGCAGCGACGGGCTGACCGATATGGTAAGCGATGAAGAGATAGAGAACATGCTCAACAATGGAGCAGATGCTGCCCAGTTGTGTGATGCAGCCAACAAGGCAGGAGGAAGCGATAACGTTTCTGTTTGTTTGATAAAGATTGTTTAATTCAGAATAAATTATGCCATTACGACTACCCGACCGGCTGCCGGCCATTGATCTGCTGAAGAAGGAGAATATATTTGTCATGGGCGATACCCGTGCGCATGCTCAGGATATTCGTCCGCTGCGCATTGTCATCCTCAACCTCATGCCGCTGAAGATAACGACGGAAACCGATCTTATCCGTTTGCTTTCCAACACGCCGTTGCAGCTCGACATCAGCTTTATGAAGCTGAAGAGCCACACTCCGAAGAATACGCCCATCGAGCACATGATGATGTTCTACCGTGACTTTGAATCGATGCGCAACGAGAAGTTCGATGGCATGATTGTTACGGGAGCTCCCGTCGAGCAGCTGGAGTTCGAGGATGTGGGCTATTGGTCAGAGATTACCGACATCTTCCAATGGGCGCGCACGCACGTCACGAGTACCTTATATATATGCTGGGCAGCTCAGGCAGGGCTCTACTTCCATTATGGCATTCCTAAGTATCCGCTGCCGAAGAAGATGTTCGGCATCTTCCCGCAGGTTAAGCTCGATGCCCAGCTGCCTATTTTCCGTGGCTTCGACGATGTGTTCTATATGCCCCACAGCCGTCATACCGAGCTGCATCGTGAGGATATTCTTGCCAACCCCGCCCTGCAGCTCATTGCCGATGGCGAGGAGAGCGGCGTCAGCATCATCATGGCTCGCGAAGGTCGTGAGTTCTTCATTACCGGCCACTTGGAGTATGCCCCCGATACGCTCGACAAAGAGTATCGCCGCGACAAGGATATCCGCAAGGATGTCGATTTGCCCCTGAACTATTATCGCCATAACAATCCTGACGAGGGACCGCTGGTTACCTGGCGTGCCCATGCCAATTTGTTCTATTCCAATTGGATCAACTACTACGTCTATCAGGAGACACCTTATAATATTGAGGATATTAGGTAAGTGTTGAGAGGTTAGTGTTTAGTGTTGAGAGGTTAGTGGTTATAGGTTATAGAGGTGATGAGAGCGCTTGAACTGCTGGCACCGGCAAAGAACTTGGAGTGCGGTATGGCAGCCATCGACCACGGGGCCGATGCTGTGTATATCGGTGCCCAGCGGTTTGGAGCCCGGGCAGCGGCAGGCAACAGTGTGGCCGACATTGCCAGGCTTTGCGACTATGCCCACCAGTTTCACGCCAAAGTCTACGTTACCGTCAACACCATTATCTACGACGATGAGCTGGAGGATACTTACCGCCTGCTCGACGAACTCTCCGAGATTGGTGTCGATGCCGTCCTTGTTCAGGATATGGCCCTCACCCTTCACCCTTCACCCTTCACCCTTCACCCTTCACCCTTCACCCTTCACCTCCACGCTTCCACCCAAACCGATAACCGCACCCCCGAGAAGGTGCGGTGGCTGCGCGACCTGGGCTTCCGCCGCGTAGTCCTGGCTCGCGAGCTGTCCATCGACGAGATACGCGCCATCCATGAGGTGGTGCCCGATGTCGAGCTCGAGGTCTTCGTCCACGGTGCCCTCTGCGTCAGCTATAGCGGCCTGTGTTATGCCTCTCAGTATTGCTTCCACCGCTCGGCCAACCGTGGCGAGTGTGCCCAGTTCTGCCGTATGCAGTTCGATTTGCTCGATGCCGACGGTCAGGTGCTTGAGCACGACCGCCATCTGCTCTCACTGAAGGATATGTGCCAGATCGACAACCTCGAAGCGCTGGCTGATGCGGGAGCTACGTCGTTTAAGATCGAGGGGCGCCTCAAGGACGTTGCCTACGTGAAGAACGTCACGGCAGCCTATAGTGAGCGGCTCAACCAGATTATCCGCCGCCATCCCGACCGCTATTGCCGCGCTTCCTTGGGGCATTGCCGCTACACGTTCACGCCCAACTTGCAACGCACCTTTAACCGAGGCTACACCACCTATTTCGCCAACGGTCGCCGTCGTGACATCGCTTCGTTCGATACACCCAAGGCCATGGGCGAGTTTGTGGGCACAGTCAAGGAAATACGGCGCGACTCCTTCAACGTAGCGGGAACGGCGAGCTTTGCCAATGGCGATGGTCTCTGTTTTCTCGCACCTCGTACCTCGCACCTCGCACCTCATTTAATCGGCTTCCGCGTGAATAGGGTAGAGGGCAACCGCTTGTTCCCCCAGCACATGCCCGAGGGTCTGCGTCCCGGCATGCGTCTTTATCGCAACAACGATCAGGAGATGGAGCGCCTGCTCAGTAAACCGAGTGCCGAGCGCAAGATTCCCATCACGCTTTCCCTGCAGCCCACCGCCACCGGCTTCCGCCTCTCGTCGGGCGAGGTGTCCGTGGAGATGGCTATTGAGCATCAGGTGGCCGAGAAGCCCCAGCGTGAAAACATCATCCGCCAGCTGACGAAGTTAGGCAACACCCCCTACGAGTGTTCCGACGTCGCCCTCCCCGCCGACTTCAACTACTTCATTCCCAGCAGCCAGCTCGCCGAGCTCCGCCGCCTACTTATATCGAGGTTCGAGGTACGAGGTACGAGGTTCGAGAATAGTTCATGCGCAGGTTCTTCCCTCCAAGGTAATCTCGCACCTCGCACCTCGCACCTCGTATCTCGAGAATCCTACCCCCAGCCCCACCTCTATAACATCGCCAACCGCGAAGCCTGCGCCTTCTATGGCATCGACCGTCCTACGGCCTACGAGCTGCACCCTGCGCCCGATGCCATGCTCATGCAATGCCGCCATTGCCTGCGCTATTCCCTCGGCTTCTGCCCCAAGCAACATCACCCCTCACCGGCAAAGCCGGATTCTTCACCCTTCACCCTTCACCCTTCACTTAAATCCCCCCTCTATCTCCGTCTCGGCGATGGCCGTCGCTTCCGTCTTGAGTTCGATTGTCGTAACTGCCAAATGAATGTCTATGCGTCGAATACTTAGCCTGTTACTGCCGTTATTGCTATTGACCGCGTGTTACAACCGCGGTCAGCAGACGCCTGATGCCTGGGACCTTACCCAGCAGCAGTTAGACAGCATATCCTTCTACACCACCCACCACTACACCCAGAACTACAACTTCCTGGTGCGTGTCGACTCTATGCCTATCATCCAGCAGCTGCCTGCCGAGGCGCTCAGCGATATGCCTGTCGACACGCTGATGGTCTATAAGCACGAACATCTGGTGGTGGCCGATATTACTACCGTCCCCCTCGATACTATTGATTCTGTTTGGGTAAAAGTGGCTCGCGACCAGGAAACCTTCGGCTGGATTCACGAGCACGATATGCTCAACGCTGTGTCGCCCGACGACCCTATTTCCGAGTTTATCGACTTCTTCTCCGACGCCCATCTGCTCATCTTCCTCGCCTTCGTCGTGCTGGTGGTGGCAGTCTATGTCCACCGCAAGCTGCTGAGCCGTCAGGCCAAGCTCGTCCACTTCAACGATATTGCCTCGTTCTATCCCACGCTGCTCTGTCTGCTGGTGGCCTCTTCAGCCACGCTCTACAGCAGCATCCAGCTCTTCGACCCCGAGAAGTGGCGTCATTTCTACTATCACCCCACGCTCAATCCCTTTGCCGTACCTTTCAGCCTCGGGCTCTTCCTCGTTTCCGTGTGGGTGCTCCTCATTGTCGGCATTGCCGTGCTCGACGAGGTGCGCCGTCAGCTACCCCTTGTCGAGGCGGTGCTCTATCTGCTGGGGTTAGGTGCCACTTGTGCCGTAGCCTATATCGTGTTCAGCGTCACCACCTTATATTATGTAGGCTACCCGTTGCTCGTAGCCTATATCGTGTTTGCCCTGTGGCGCTATTTCCGCCATCCCCGTCCCCGCTACCAGTGTGGTCGCTGCGGAGGCCTGCTCTACGACAAGGGCACCTGCCCTCATTGTGGAGCACTTAATGAGTAGCGGGCGCTACTCACCGTTCCTTGGTACTTTACTCGTCGTCGTCACCCCAGCTGAACCAGTCGTCGTCCCAGCTGCGTGCGCGTGCTTTGACGCTGGAGCCGCCTGCTTGCGGAGTGCTGTTACTAAAGACGTTGCCGTTAACAGTAGTGACTGGGCTTCCTGTTCCCAGCAGCATGTCTGTCCTTACGCTAACCACCTTTACTTCCGGTGCTTGATACTTCTTTTTCATTGTCCTTTCTCCTATCTTTGTTTATTCTTTTCTACTTATATTTTATATAATTAGTTCAATTCGTGTATTTAGATGTTTAAAGAAAAATCTGCGCACAGATAATCCGTGTCATCCGTGTAATCCGTTGTTTCATTTTACTACGACTTTGAGCTTCGCTCGAGCTGGCTCACGCTCGGAAGTGCGAGCAAGCTCTCACTTCTCTCTCTTAATCGCCACCTTGTGTCCGTCCTTGACATAGATTCCGGGTACAGTAGGCTTTCCTGCCAGCTTCCGTCCGTCCAGCGTATAATACGCCGCGCTTCTCCCCTCTCCAGTGGGGAAGGCTACGGGGGGGCGAGCTTCGCTCGGGATGGAGGGGTCGGGGGTGAGGCTTACTCCTGTTGTCTCTTCTCCAAAGTTTAATTTAAACTCACGTGCCATCTCTCCGCTGTTCAGCTGGAAGTAGGCGCGACAGGCACCGATGCTGGCACCTTCGGTCGGCCAGTAAAGGTTGTTATACTCGCCGAGGAACAGAATGCTCTGGTCTTCGCTGTTAAAGCGCTGATAGTCGTAGCAGCCCATGAAAGTTACTTTTCTGTCAGTCGTTTCTGCTGAGAAAAGATACTTTCTGATGGTCACGCCCTTGAACACCGGATTCTCAACGACAGAATAATCATCCCACTTCACGATATACGGTGTGCCGGCATCAATGCTCTCCGTGACATCGACGAATCTCAGCGTCAGCGTGCCGTTGGTCAGTTCGGAATTAGGGCCGTCGAGTTTCATGATAGTGGCCCCTTCCAGCGGACTGCCAGCAACCTTTACATCGAACGGCACACAGAAGGTGTTCCAGTCGCCGTCCTTGTAAATCTTGCGCCCGCTCAGCGTAACATCAGCGAAGTAGCCGTGGATGCCATCTAAGTTGTTTTCGGCATCGTCGATCAGACTGATGGCCTCGGGAGCCTTGTAGTACTTCCCGCCGTAGAGGATACCCCTGATGTAGGGCGTGATGTTGCTGACGCTGTATGGCGTGCCGGCCGTACCGAAGTTTTTGGGAGCGTCATAATAATGATCGAAGCTATAGTCGTAGCCCTGAGCAGTGCCGAGAGTACGGGTGTAGAAGCAGTTGGTGAAGGTATAGGTGCCGTCGGCCGGGCACGACAGCGTGGCGCAGTTGGTGGTGGGCTCCGTCTCCCCTTCGCTCAAGGCAGCAGGAGCGTAGATGCTGTTCGTGATGGTAAGCGTGGCTGAGGCGGACTTGAATCCCACGAGGCCGCCACATTGGGTGGTGTTTCCCATGTTCAGGATCTTGCCGTCGAACACGCAGCCCTCAATGGTGAGGCTGGCCGACGAGTTGTCGGCCACCATGCCCACGAGGCCGCCGTGGTTGCACTTACCCCATGTCCTGCTGTTGATGATGACGCTGCTGCGGCAGTTGCTGATGGTGCCCGTGCCGTAGTGGTTGGCGATGATGCCTGCGGCCTGTTTACCGTCAATATAGATAGTACCGGCCACATGCAGGTTCTGGATGGTGGCGCCGTCGGTGTAGCGGAACGGTGCGGCATTATCCTCTATAAAGGATCTGGCCTCCGTACCGTAGCTCACGTAGAGCGTCTTGCCGTTGCCGTCGAAGTGGCCGCAGAACTTGTAGTCGGCGGTGCCTGCCATCCTAGTGAGCGGATTGTCGGTGTTGTCCCACGAATCAGCGAGCTTGTAATACTTGTCGGCATCTGTACCTTCGCTGATTATCGTGACGAAGAAGTCCAGATCACTTTTGTTGGTGATGATGTAGGGGGCTTGCTCGGTACCGTCGCCGCTGAACGGCCAGGAGTCCATCAACTCGAAGTCCATGGTAATCACGCCTCGGTAGTTGCCCTTCAGGTTAACGGTGACGGTATAGTCGCCCACTGTGGTGGGAAATACGTCAGTTGTTGAGCTGCCGCTGGCCGGGGCATAGAGAACGGGGCCGTAGTCGCCCTCGTCTGTACCACTACCGTAGGACAGCGTTTTTTCGCCTTCCTTCATCACTAAGCTGTATTCCGTACCAGTCTTCATCTTGGTTTTCAGGCCGCTCAACGTGATGACGGTTTTTGCGTAGTAATCGGTGCCGCCGAAGGAGTAGACTTTGACGTAGCAGTCGTGAGGTTCACCCTCCAGCGCTCCATTAACCGCTTCTGTTGTGTAAACCTGTGTGCCCTGCGGGTCGCTGAGGTCACGGGTATAGTAGCTGTCGATAATGGTTAAATTGTGGTCATCTGTGCGACGAGCGAGGGTGGCGCAACCCTCGCTGGGCTCCGTCTCCCCTTCGCTCAAGGCGGCGGGAGCGTAGAGACAGTTCTTGATGGTAAGCGTAGACGCGTCGCCCTTAAACCCTACCAAGCCGCCACAACCGGTCGTATAAGGACTGCCCGTGGTACATATTTTTCCGTAGAACTTGCAGTTGTCGATAGTGAGGATGGTGTTGTCTGAGTTTTCCTGATAGGCCACGAGGCCGCCATGACATCTTGGGCCATCATCTTCACCGCCAATGGAGAGAATATAAACGTTGCTGCTGCAGTTGCTGATGGTGACCGTCGACCCTCCATTTTGCATGGCGACGATGCCCGCTGCCCTTTTTCTGATGGTGTAGATGGAGCCAGTGGTGTGCAGGTTCTTGATGACGCAGCCATTGCCAACGTAGGCGAAAGGAGCAGCATTATCCTTTGCAAAGGGAGTATCCTCCGTGCCGTAGCTCACGTTCAGCGTATTATTCTGTCCGTCGAAAGTTCCACGGAAGGGGTGGTTTTCGCTGCCAGCCATGCGGGTGACGGGGGTCTCCACGATGTCCGCACCCAGTTGAATGATCTTGCCTTCGAAATTGTTCCAGTCATTATCTTCCATAGCGTCGCAGAAAGCATTCCATCCTTCCAATGTGCTGATGACATAGGGACTATCTTCGGAGCCGTCGCCACCGCCGAACGTGCTCGTGCCGTCAGCCCACGCTCCCAGCACCGTCATGCTCAACAACATGAGCATCAAACATACTTTCCTTTGCATGATTCTGTTTCTTTATGCTGCCTCGTAAATGTAGTTTCTGAACAGGCTGTCCTTGCTTTGCTCTGTGGCTGCAATGTCGATGCTCTGCAGTGGCGAGACGGCTATCAGGTTGTTGGAATAGCGCGTAAGGTAGTTGATGCCGTCAACAGTGCTGATGCTGCCATCGGTAGGCAGCGAGCGGACTACTTCCGACAGGAACTCGTATTCCTTCGGAGAGAAGAGACCGCGCACGGCTTCCAGCTTCTGCTGCGAATAGCGCACGTCCACCTTGTCGCCATCGACGAATATCAATCCGAGGCTAACACGCTCGGAAATCTCGGGGCGGATAACCGCATAAATGATACTGTATTTCATATTATCCAATGTTTTCGTTAAGACAATCCATGAAGTTCTGCCAGACGGCCGCTGTCCATTGCTCGCCGGATAGCTGATTCAGTTTTTCCTTGAGAGTTTCTGAAGGGATGTTCCATTCTTTCGGCATCTCATTTAGTATCTCTGTAATAGTGATGCTGATTTGGCTGAGACATTCACTATAATCTGCCTTCAAACGGTCGGCCATAGCAAGAACCGTCTGGCGGTCTACTGCCTGAGCCAGGTGGTGGAAGAGGTCCGACCACAGGATAGTGTCCGTCGATGTGAGTTGTGAGAGTGGATAGTCAAAGGTCGCCGTGTTGAATATGCAGCCATAGTCGATGGATACCAACTGCTCGCGTGCCACGTTGTACATCAGGTTGGCATTATTGGCATTGCGGTCTTCATTAGCCACCCAGAAGTCGAACAGTGCAATCTTCATCAGTTGGGCCAGCATCTCTGTCTTTGCTGGAACCTTGGCATAGGTTGAAGGTGTGATGTCGACCACGCCGTCCAGCCAGCGGAAGCCTATCGATGGGGCAGAAAGGCTGTGGGATATGTTGATGCCCTCCCAATGCGCAGGGCGGATATTGACAAGTGCAATGTCAGGCGTTGTCAGTTGCCATGCCTTAGCCAGCTTTGCTCCAATCAATTCACAGGCCAGTTTGTAGGCTGTGGCAGACGAGCGCATGTATTTGCAGACGTAGATGTTTACGTCTGAACACATCACCATCACAGGCTCCTCGCCCGTATGGAACTGCTGTTCTATACGCTTGGCGCTGTACAGGGTTTGTATTGTCATCGTCTTACCTTTTGTTCTCGCACGCTTTCGCGTGCAAATTTAGATAAAATTTCCGAGATCATAAGCCTGTCGAGATAAAAATGTGCACAAATTGTCCCGAAAAGTTGGAAATCAAGGTTCACATACGCTTAATCTTAATCATTTCGTGTTCTAAGTCACAATTATTTGTATATTTGAGGTCTTGTTTATCAACCATCAAAATTACAGGCATATGAGCAAAACATTACAACCTTACAGAAGGGTGTTTATGGCTTAGTAAATCTGTTTTCGTGTGTATTAAAGAACGCGTTCCCCCCCGTTTTTAGAATCCGACAGCGAAGTTACCACATTATGAAACCATTATTACGGCTTCCCAAGTTCTCTTACGGACATTGACGTTCTTCCACGTTCTTATCCATGTATGTGTTATAGAAATGCCTTCCATACCTTGTTCCAATGCCTTGCATGACTTGTTCTGATATCTTGTACGACTCGTTCAGATGCCTACTATACCTATATAGAGATACCTTCCATGACCCGTACAAGGCATTCCTTTGTCCCTTGGAAGGCATCGAAACAAAAATGCCCCGTCTGTCCAGTTCTCCCCTCTACTATGGCCCCCTATAAGGGGGCTTAGTATAGAGGGGATGGAGCCGGATTCAGAGCGGCCAACCGCCTTATCGGCCCTCAGGAACCTGTTTCTGTTATCATAAAATCCCATCCAGAAATTCGTAATGAGCCAGAAAGAACTGGCGGTCGCATTCCACTTCCTGCTCCCAGGAGCCTAGAGGGAACGCACCGACGGAAATTCGTTTGTCGAGAATCGGCCAGAGACGGAAGTTCAGTTCTTGCGATTTCCGGAGTTGACGGCTCAGTTCATCAAAATAAGCCAGAACCCCTGCCCTCACCTTCCTGCCGTAGTGCTGATGTAACTTGGCGACTTCTGCCATGAAGAGACTGTCGGCGGCAAGCCTTCTGAAGTAGTGTGTAGACACGAGGTGATGGTTCGGGTTGGGACGTTGCTCGCCATCAAAGAATCCGGAGCCCAGACTCCAGTCAAAGTCCCACAAGGGTCCTATCGCAA